>Ga0066867_10000745_pt1 | contig 15831 bp, 14 predicted proteins | sample ETN01SmetaG_4_FD_65606 | JGI IMG/M metagenome (GOLD analysis project Ga0066867, IMG submission 65606) | Marine microbial and viral communities from oxygen minimum zone, Eastern Pacific Ocean - ETNP2014F12-01SV261 | ecosystem: Environmental > Aquatic > Marine > Oceanic ... | reverse complement strand
CCGGCCATGGCTGAGACCATTTGGGCAACATCCATTGAAGTGACTTCGCGTTTCAGCAGGTTGCTTGTCTTGTACTCTTCTACAGTGAGCCCATAGTGTTGCGCGCGTGATTGCAAAACGTCATCAGTCCAGATGGCGGTGTCAAAGACAGCATTGGGGTGAACCGTGTTGACACGAATCCCTTTTGAGGCCAACTCGAGAGTAGCGACCCTTGCAAGTTGGTTAAGACCCGCTTTGGCAACAGAATAGGCAGCGGCGCCGGGGCCCGGCGCAGGAACATTCTTTGATCCGATGATAATGATTGAAGGATCTATTCCCAGTTGAAGAAAAGGAATACTGGCACGAATTAATCGCATTGCAGAGGTCAGGTTGATTTCGAGGCTGTTGTTCCAATGATCATCTTCAAGCTCTTCAATGAATGAACTGGGAGTAAAAAGGCCAGCATTGCTGATCACGGTATCGATGCCTCCAAAGTGACCTACTGTTGCAGCTACAGCCCGATTGACTTGATCCGGTTTGGTGAGATCACAGGTAAGGCCTATTGAATTGACTCCGGTAAAGAGGTTCTCAACCTCTGGGTTAATATCAAGTGCTGCGACGGCAGCCCCTTCAGAGAGTAGAAGCTGTGCGCAGGCAAGACCTATCCCACTCGCCGCACCTGAAACCACTACAACCTTACCTTGGTGGAGAGGGGTTGTTTTGCTCTTTTGCAGTTTGGCTTGCTGCAGTTCCCAATACTCAACATCGAAGATCTCTTTTGGAGGGAGTGGGGCCCACCCTCCAAAAGTTTCTGCGGCGGTGATGGCTTCAAGCGTGTGTTCGACGATGTCGGCAATCACCTCGGCCTCTTTGAGAGAGGGAGCGAAGGCCACAGCACCCACCTCTGGCCAGATTGCCCACCGTGGGGCCGGGTCAAGCTGAACCAGAAGCCCATCGGTATAAGTCTGAAAATAGTTTTGATAGTCGGTGAGATAGTCCTCTACTGTGTTCTCTGCCTTATCATCAATAATCAGCGGGATCCGTTTGGTTCGGGTTACATGATCCGGAGTGAGCGGTCCTCGAGTCGCTGTTGCGGCGGCATTCGGCTGAGAAGCAAACTGATGGCATGATGATGAAAGTAGAGGTTTGGCGATAAAGGGAGCGCCTGCAATTTTGGAGACATCTCTGCGGATTTTGGCCAGAGTAAGAAGATTGGGGATCTCCCCCCGATTTTCCTCATCGGCAGCTGTTGCTGTTTTCGTTCCTCTTTTAGCCTCTATCCGTTCCTCGGCTTGAGAGACAAGATCGATCATCAGTGAGTAGCTGGTCTTGGGATCATTGGCGAAAGTAAAAAGGCCATGGCCCATCAATACCATGCCGTCGAGCTTTTCCCAGTCACAATCCCTTGAGAGAGAGACAACAGAGTTGGCCAGATCAAAACCGGGCATTACGTAAGGAATGAAGAGTATTCGTTCCCCATAGAGACTTCTGATCTCATTTTCTCCATCAGGAGTGTTGCACAGTGTCACTACCGCATCGGCATGAGAGTGGTCGACAAACTGAAATGGAATTAGGGCGTGGAGAATGGCCTCTACCGATGGGTTGGGGGCCTGGGGGTCAAGAAGCGCCAGACGTTGGGCCCGAACCATCTCACTGTCACGTAGACTGTCCAGTGCGGCCAGTCGTTTCAGTGCCTCCAAAGAGACAGGAGCAAATCCGGCTGTTTCAATCGTGGCCAGATCCCAGCCACTCCCTTTGATAAAGAGCACTTCATGACCATCAGAAAAAATATCCCGGTAGGTGGCCTTTACAGAGGTATTGCCTCCACCATGAAGAACCAGGCTCGACTCCTGGCCAATCAATCTGGAACTATAGACCCGCAAGGCCAAAGGATCATCGCCACAAGCCGCGGCATGGTCGTCATTCCATCGGTTTTTCACAATAGGGGTTCCCTCAATAGACCCGCAAAAACATATTTTTGGAATTTTATGGTTCTGTCTCCAATTTATTCTTCTCCAGAGGTACAATCACTGTCTTTATAGCCCCCTTTTACTACTTATGGAAGCAAGCCAATGAGTAACAGCTTTAATTCCCGTCGTTCCCTCGAAATTGGGGAATACCAGTACCAGATTTATGCCCTTGAAGCGCTTGAGGACAGATTCGATCTGGATCGTCTTCCCTATACCCACAAAATTCTTCTTGAGAATCTCCTGCGATTTGAAGATGGAATGAATATTACCAAGGATGATGTCACGGCTCTAGCTGGATGGGATGCCAGTGCCGAGCCATCACAAGAGATTGCTTTTACCCCCGCACGGGTTTTGATGCAGGACTTTACGGGTGTTCCTGCTGTGGTGGATCTTGCTGCCATGCGCGATGCAATGGAAGAGATGGGCGCCCATCCCGACCGGATCAACCCACTCTCTCCCGCTGATCTGGTCATTGACCACTCGGTGATGGTGGACTCATTTGGACACATCGATGCCCTCGACAGTAATGCAGATCTTGAGTACCGTCGGAATGGAGAGCGCTACTCCTTTCTTAAATGGGGACAACAGGCATTTAACAACTTTCAGGTAGTCCCTCCCGCTACGGGCATCTGTCACCAAGTCAATCTCGAATATCTTGCAAGTGTTGTTTTTTCTTCTGATGATGACGGTGTTGTTGAAGCGTATCCTGACACCCTGGTTGGAACAGACTCCCATACCACCATGATTAATGGCGTGGGTGTTCTCGGATGGGGGGTTGGCGGCATCGAAGCTGAAGCGGCGATGCTGGGTCAACCCATTACGATGCTTATACCCCAGGTCATTGGGGTTCGCTTAAGTGGACATTTGCCGGAAGGGACAACCGCTACTGACCTGGTATTGACCATTGTTGAGAAACTGAGGGCAAAAGGAGTTGTTGGCAAATTTGTTGAATTCCTGGGAGATGGACTTGATGCCCTCTCTCTTGCTGACAGGGCCACCATTGCCAATATGGCGCCGGAATACGGTGCTACCTGCGGCATCTTTCCGATAGATCAGGAGACGCTGAATTTCCTGTATGTTAGCGGACGTTCTGCTCAGAATATTGAGTTGGTTGAAGCCTATGCCCGACGACAGAAGATGTTTCGAGAGCCGGGATCGATCGAGGCCACCTACTCGGATCTGCTTGAAGTGGATCTGGGCGAGGTGGTGCCTAGTATTGCCGGGCCCAAGCGACCACAGGATCGAATCCCATTAGCTGAAGCCAAGGCGAGGATTGAGGGGGCGATTGGTGATCAGCGCGGAGAGGGTGAAGGGCTTCGCTCTCAACCCATTCAAATCAATGGAGAGTCAAGCGATCTTGAAGATGGTGCAGTGGTGATCGCTGCCATCACCAGTTGTACCAATACGTCTAATCCTGGAGTGATCATGGCGGCGGGATTATTGGCAAAAAAGGCGGTTGAAAAAGGGCTGGTGACCAAACCCTGGGTCAAGTCCTCTCTGGCGCCAGGTTCACTGGTGGTAACTGATTATCTCAGGTCTGCCGGCCTTCTCCCCTATCTGGAAAAACTCGGTTTTGATGTTGTCGGTTATGGGTGTACCACCTGTATCGGTAATTCAGGACCTCTGCCAGCCAAGGTGAGTGAAGGAATTCGGGAGGGAGATCTGGTGGCCTGCTCGGTTCTCTCTGGGAATCGCAACTTTGAGGGGCGAGTCCATGCTGAAGTGAAGATGAATTTCCTTGCCTCTCCACCACTGGTGGTGGCTTACGCTCTTGCCGGAACAACCCGGATCGATATTCTGAATCAGCCATTGGGGTATGACAGGGAGGGTAACCCCGTCACTCTTCAAGAGATATGGCCTAATCAGGCGGAAGTGAATCAGGCTGTCTCTTCATCAGTCACCCGTGAGATGTTCCAAACACGATACCAGGATGTCTTTGCCGGGGACCAGCGCTGGAGAGAAGTTGAAGCACCAGATTCAAGCCGGTTCTCATGGGACGAGCGTTCAACCTATATTCGCAGACCCACCTATTTTGATGGAATGACAGCTGAACCAGAGGGAATTTCAGAAATTACAGGCGCCAGGGTGCTGGCTCGATTGGGTGATTCGATCACTACAGATCACATCTCTCCTGCAGGAGCGTTCAAGCCGGAGAGCCCTGCTGGAAAATACCTCAGGGAGAAGGGGGTTGCTGAGGCCGATTTCAACTCATACGGCTCTCGTCGAGGAAATCATGAGGTGATGATGCGAGGAACCTTTGCCAATATTCGCCTGCGTAATGAACTGGCCCCCGGAACAGAGGGGGGCTGGACCCGACACCAGCCAAGCGGAGAAGAGATGAGCATCTATGATGCGGCGATCCAATATGGTGAATCCGGAGTCCCTCTGATCATCCTCGGGGGGAAGGAGTATGGCACCGGATCCTCCCGCGACTGGGCTGCCAAGGGAACCCGTCTTCTGGGGGTACGTGCCGTCATTGTCGAAAGTTATGAACGAATTCATCGCTCCAATCTGATAGGGATGGGTGTCCTTCCTCTTGAATTTGTTGAGGGCCAGGGGAGAGAGAGCCTGGGATTAAGCGGCTCTGAGACCTACGGTATTGCCGGTCTGAAAGATGGGGTGAAAGAGGTGACTGTAGAGGTCACTGATGAAGCCGGAGGCGAGCGATCATTTGTCGCCCGGGTGAGAATTGATACCCCCAAGGAGTGGGAGTACTACCAGAATGGCGGAATTTTACAGTATGTCTTGAGGCAGCTCGCGAATAATTAGGTGGCAGATGTAAGCTGTAGACTCAGGGCATGGATCTCCTCCGGCAGCATCTCATCGAGGGCCTGGTAGATAAGGCGGTGGGAGGCTACTGTTGAGAGACCGGAGAACTGTTCGGATGCAATAACGACCCTGAAGTGTCCCCCTCCTCCAGCAGCACCGGCATGGCCTGCATGGAGATGGCTCTCATCGATAATTTCGAGTTTCGATGGGCTAAAGGCGGTACGAAGCAGAGACTCAATCCGCTGGGCTCGATCACTCATGGCAATGCTTTTTTAAAGGGTTTGACCTCAACTCGATCGTAGACCCCGGCAGCAACATAGGGGTCACCATCGGCCCATTCAGTGGCCGCCTCAAGTGTTTCAAATTCGGCAATGATTAAGCTTCCAGTGAATCCTGCGGGGCCTGGATCGATCCCATCGACTGACGGGAAGGGTCCCGCAAGGACAAGACGCCCCTGATCTCTTAAGTCTTCCAGTCGCAATAGATGTTGAGATCGAGCTTGCTGGCGATGTTCGAGACTGTTGACAACATCATGTCCAATAATGGCATAGAGCATTAGATTCTCTCTTGTTCATTGTCGGGTTCTTCTATATGTCGGGCAATATAGAACATTTGGCCTATGGTGAAGGTGAGTGTCAGCCCCATCAAGCCAAAGACCTTGAAGTTGACCCAGGTATCAGTACGTTCCTGGGGATCCAATTCAAGACCGTAGTAGAAGGCGACATAGATATTAAGCACTCCAGCGACAACAAAAAAAATGCCCCAGGAGAGATTGACGACTTGCCATGCCTTCTTGGGAAGCGCCATCTTCTCACCGAGAAGATGTTCTATGGCGGATCTTTTTCCGATCAAGTGGCTTCCAAGAATAATGCCGGCAAAGAGCCAATAAACGATCGTCGGCTTCCACTTGATGAAAGTGTCATCCTGGAGGTAGATGGTGAGACCGCCAAATACGGTTATCACTGCAAGGGTAACAAGATGAGAGGTCTCAAACCGACGGTTTCGGACCCAAAATGCCCCCACCTGGAGCAGGGATGCCGCTATTGCAACCGCAGTGGCAGTAAAGATCCCCCAGAATTTGTAGGCCGCGAAGAAGAGAATCAGAGGAAAAAAATCAAAAAGAAGTTTCACAATGTTGTTGATGGAAAGAGGGTGGTATGAATAGATTCAATAGTACTGTACTCACGATGAGGTCACCAGCGATTATCAGTTTGGCGATTCAAATAAAAACCAATTGGTCAGCAGGATTGATGAGATAATTCTCAAATGATGGATAGTACAGATCTCCTCAAGTCCCCCGGTTATGTTGTTGTTGAAGGACCCATTGGTGTCGGCAAAACTACCCTCGCCCGTCGATTGGCGGCCTCCTATTCGTGCCATCTACTGCTTGAAGAGACCGAAAACAATCCCTTTCTGGAACGTTTTTATCGACTTCCCCGCCAGTTTGCCCTGCCGACCCAGCTCTACTTTCTCTTTCAGAGGGTGCGTCTTCTTGAGCGTCTTCGCCAGCCCGATATGTTTAATCCACGCCAGGTTGCCGATTTTATGTTGGGAAAAGACGCCATTTTTGCTCGACTGACACTCGATAATGATGAGCTACGACTCTATAATCAGGTCTATAATAGTCTGGCGCTCGAGGTGCCTGTCCCTGATCTGGTAATCTATCTTCAGGCTCCTGCGGAAGTGCTCTTTGAAAGAATACGACAAAGAAAAAACAGCTTTGAGCAGGGGTTGGGGAAGCGCTATCTGGAGCGTCTGATTGAGGCTTATAGCCGGGTGTTCCTTCACTATGATGAGACATCACTGTTGATGCTCAATGCTGAAGATGTTGATTTTGCCAGGAGTGATGATGACCTTAGATCCTTGTTGGAACACATCAGTTCGATCGGGCCAGGACGGCATTTTTTTAATCCACTATCCAATTAGAAGCTAAAACCATGAATCAAGTTACAAGCAGATCCCTCCGGGAGATGAAGGCAAAAGGTGAGAAGTTTACGAGTCTCACGGTGTATGACTACTCCTTTGCTGCTCTTGTCGACAGTGCCGGTATCGATGTCGCATTAGTGGGGGATTCTCTCGGAATGGTTATCCAGGGGCATCAATCGACGCTTCCGGTGACTCTGGATGAGATGATCTATCATACAAGCTGTGTTGCCAATGGGGTCGACCGAGCACTCTTGATTGCTGATCTCCCTTTTGGCGCCTACCAGGTGAGCCCGGAAGAGGCCTATGAGAGCAGTGTTGAGCTGATCAAATTTGGTGGCGCCCATATGGTGAAGCTTGAGGGGGGTGGAGCGATGGTTGAGGTCGTTGATTTCCTCTCCGAACGAGGGATTCCTGTTTGTGCTCACTTGGGTCTTACACCCCAGTATGTTCACCAGCTGGGGGGGTATCGAGTTCAAGGCAGGGAGGAAGAAACGGCTAAACAGCTGATAGAAGGAGCCCATGCGCTTGAAAAGGCGGGAGCCGGTCTTCTGGTTCTAGAGGCTGTTCCCAGCGGTCTTGCAGCCCAGATCACATCCGGGCTCTCCATTCCAACACTCGGTATAGGAGCTGGCGGAGAGACTGATGGCCAGGTGCTGGTACTCCATGACCTGCTTGGAATCTATCCTGATAATACTCCCCGTTTTGCAAAAAACTTCATGACTGGGGCTGATTCGGTTGAAGGGGCGATTAAGGCTTATATCAAAGCGGTCAAGAGTGGCCTTTTTCCGGCTCCAGAGCATAGCTTTGATTGATAATAGAGGCAGCTGGTTATGCCGCTACTAGCCCTCGGGCCCGATGAGGGCCTACGATACGAATACCAGCCACCTGCTGAAGGCCGGCCAACGGTGATCTACGTCAACGCCCTTACCGGCCACCTCGACGCCTGGGCTGGGGTAATCGAAAACGGCTGCCAGCAGGCTGGTCTTGGGAGTCTGCGTTATAACCTGCGCGGCCAGGAACAGAGTCCCGCAGCGGTCCATCGCACCCTGGACCAGGAGTTGATTGTTGCAGACCTGAACAGGCTGATCACCGAAATTGCCCCGCCCCGGCCAATTCTGTGCGGGTTATCCATCGGTGGCCTGTTCGCAGCGCGAGCCATTCTCGCCGGGGTGCCAGCTGAGGGTCTGGTACTGCTCAATACTCTGCGCCAGATCGGGCCGCGATTGCACTGGGTCAACCAGGCGCTGGCCCGGGTGATTGGCCTGGGCGGCACCCGCCTGCTGGCTGACCTGTACCTGCCTTTGCTGACCGGCGAGTCGTTTCAAGCAGACAATCATGCTGATTTTCTGGCGACTGCCCCTTACCAGGGCCTGTCGTCGACAGATGGCCACACCCGACTGATGACGGCGGCCGTAGAGACCGACTGGGATTTGCCGTGGGAACAGTTGGCGTTGCCGACCCTGGTCGTGAGCGGCCTGCAGGACCGGGTATTTTTCGATGCTCCGGTAGTGGCGCAACTGTGCGCCCGCCTGCCCAGGGTGACTCGACTCGATTGGGAAGATGCGGGTCATCTGCTGCCGCTGGAGAAACCACAGGCGCTCGCCCACGCACTGGTCAATTTCGCTAAGATGATTTAGCCATGTGGCAACGATCCTGGTTTGCCTATAGTGCCGTCTTTCTTGGTGTCTGCGGGCACGCATCAAGTGAGTTCGTGGCAGTCCTGTCCGGAGTTTCCGGGCCTGAAGTATCGGTGTGGCGGTTTTTGCTTGGCGGCAGCGGCCTGGTACTGTTGGCGCTGCTGACACCCGCGACGCGCAATCTGCTGGCGCCACTGCGCGAATACGGCCTGCGCCTGACGATACTGTCGTTTTTTGGCGTCAGCATCACTTATCTGGCGTTTCACTGGGCACTCGATTTTGCTTCTGTCATCCAGGTGGCTACGGTAACTACCACCATTCCGATTTTCGTTGGTCTGGCTAACCTCGTCATCAACCGGGTACGCATAACCGTAGCCAAATGGGTTACCGGGGTGGCTGCGGTATTGGGAGTGGCGCTACTGGTGACTGATGGCGCACTGGCCGATCTTGCCGGCCGCGGGGCTGGCAGTCTGCCCGGCGTCGGTCTGGCTCTGCTGTGCGCCGCGATGGCCTCGACCTACGCGGTATTAGCGCGACCCCTGATCCAGGAATACGGCGCTTTGCGTATTACTGCCATCACCATGTTCATTGGGGCCGTGGGTTTGTGGCTGATGGTCGGTGGAGTATGGGGTATATGGGTGAACCCCCTGACGCTTCTCGAGCGTTCACAGAAAGAGGCGTGGTCGCTGATCACCATTGCCTTGTGGAATACCACCCTGACGCAGTGGCTCTGGATCGGTGGTCTGGCCGCAGTGCCAGATATTACCCGCGGCTCATATTTGTTTTTCCTCAAGCCAGTGATCGCGGCCGCCCTTGCCATCGTCATCCTCTCCCAGCCGATGACCCACCTGCAGGCCACCGCGATTGTGGTGATCTGTGGTGCAGTGCTGATTGAGGCGCTGTGGTCACAGATTACGACATCCGGCAACGGGGCAGCCCCCAATAACAGTTAAAAAGGGGCAAGAAACGGGTGAGATGTCAAAACGTGACGTCCTTATAACTCATTGAAAGATCAGGGAACGTGCAGAAAGACGGGTGAAAAAGATGTACTTTGGTACCGGGGGAGGGACTCGAACCCTCAAGGTTATTCACCGGCGGATTTTGAATCCGCTGCGTCTGCCAGTTCCGCCACCCCGGCAAGGGGGTTGGAGTATAGCTTCGTCCCACAGGTTCGGCAAAAGCAGTCTCACCCCTGGCGGGTTATCTGGTAATCTTGCCCGCCGAAATCACTGGATCCAGAGCGGGGCCCAGAAAAATCAATCTACAGGAAGAAGGATGAAGCTCTCTGATTTTGACTATGACCTCCCTCCCGAATTGATTGCTCAGTATCCGGCCACGTCGAGGAGCGAGAGTCGTCTGTTGGCGCTGACTTCAAGTGGCGCTCTTGAGGAGAGGCGTTTTTTTTCAATCGGAGATTTTTTGCGCCGAGGTGATCTGTTGGTAGTCAATGACACCAAGGTACTGCCTGCCAGGCTCGTGGCCCGCAAGCCAACAGGGGGCCGCGTCGAGGTGCTGGTTGAGCGAGTTCTTGGCGATAGAGAGTTGAAGGTTCAGATGCGGGCAAGCAAAACACCAAAAGTGGGCGGCGAGCTGATTTTTCCCGGTGGTGAGTCTGCTCATGTGATAGAACGTGAAGGGGATTTCTATCAACTCCGATTCAGTCAACACTCCCCGATGGAGGTCCTTGTCAACCATGGCGCCGTTCCACTGCCGCCCTATATTCACAGAGAAGCAGATGACCAAGACACAGAGCGCTACCAGACAGTTTATGCCAGCCATCCGGGAGCTGTTGCTGCACCGACAGCAGGGTTGCATTTTGATCAAGCGCTGCTTAATCAGTTAGAGGATCGGGGGATTAATATTGGCCGTATAACGCTCCATGTGGGTGCCGGTACCTTTTTGCCGGTTCGGAACGAGGAGGTTGCCGATCATCGGATGCATCCAGAGTGGATGGAGGTCGAGGCCTCTTTATGTGATGAGGTAAGAACAACCCGGGAGCGGGGCGGACGGGTGATCGCGGTGGGGACCACTACAGTGCGGGCACTCGAAACCGCGTCCCAGGGGGGAGGCCTCTCTCCATTTCAGGGTGAGAGTGAGATCTTTATCTTCCCGGGTTTTGCCTTTTCCGTCGTTGATGCCCTGATCACCAATTTCCATCTTCCACGAACAACGCTGCTGATGATGATCTCAGCCTTCGCGGGGCGACAGAGAGTGCTTGAGGCCTATCGCCATGCGGTGGACAATAAATTTCGCTTTTACAGTTATGGTGACGCGATGTATATTGAAAGAAAACAATAAGTAATAGGTTATTAATGAAGTATTATATTAAAAACAGAGAGGGTGCTGCACGACGAGGTCGCCTGCTCTTTGAACGAGGCGTTGTCAATACTCCTGCATTTATGCCGGTTGGGACCTATGGCACTGTCAAGGCGATGACTCCGGAGGAACTGCGGCAGGTTGGGGCTGAGATCATACTCGGTAACACCTTTCACCTGATGCTTCGCCCGGGAGTGGAGGTTATTGGTGAGCATGGAGGGCTGCATGACTTCATGCACTGGGAGGGTCCGATCCTTACCGATTCAGGAGGATTCCAGGTCTGGAGTCTGGCAGAACAGAGAAAAATTTCTGACAAGGGGGTCACGTTTCGTTCACCTGTAGATGGCGCCAAAATTTTCCTCGGCCCGGAAGAGTCGATGACAGTACAGCAGGCACTGGGTGCCGACATCATTATGCAGTTTGATGAGTGCACCCCGTATCCGGCAGAAAAAAAAGCGGTTCAGTCTTCGATGGAACGCTCCCTTCACTGGGCAGAGCGGTGCAAGGCGGCACACGGAAGCCATCCTTCGGCTCTGTTTGGGATTGTACAGGGGGGAATGCACACCGCCCTGCGACGTCAGTCACTGCGCGAGCTAACCGATATTGGCTTTGATGGATATGCCCTGGGGGGGCTTTCAGTGGGTGAACCCAAACACCATATGTATCGGATGCTCAGGGGGATTGCCCATCAGTTGCCGGAGAGTGCTCCGCGTTACCTGATGGGTGTGGGACGTCCTGAGGATATTGTCTACGCGGTTGCCTGCGGCATTGATATGTTTGATTGTGTGATGCCCACTCGAAATGCACGTAATGGATGGCTCTTCACCTCACAGGGTGTAATAAAGATCAGGAATTCCGTTTATGCCCATGACAGGGCTCCACTCGATCCACGGTGTAACTGCTACACCTGCCAGCACTACAGTCGCAGTTATCTCCGGCATCTCCAGCAGACCAATGAGATTCTCGGGGCAAGATTGGCTACGATCCACAACCTCTGTCACTACCAATCGCTAATGGCTGAGATCAGAAAATCACTGGAATCAGGTGATTTTGCTGCTTTTGCCATAGATTATCTCGATCGGTTCAAAATCACCTTTCCAGAATAGGGACCGGGCGAGGAAGGGTGAGTGAAATGGGCCAAGAAATGTCATCAAATGGAGATAATCGAGTAAAATCTCCCTGTTTTTTATGCAACAGAGGGTTTGATGACTTATTCACAGCGCTCCTGTGTGGCATAATCGCGCCGGTTCGTCCTGTGATGGGACAATAAATCATACATACACTATAGACACGGTAGGAATAAGATGAATTTTTTAATTTCTGATGCCTGGGCTCAGGCCGGGGGACAAGCCGCTGGAGGTATTGATCTGGTCGGTTTTCTGCCACTGTTACTGATTGTTGTGGTCTTCTATTTTATGCTCATTCGTCCTCAACAGAAGCGAGCGAAAGAACATAAAGAGATGACTCAAGGATTGAAGAAGGGGGATGAAGTGATCACGACGGGTGGGGCACTGGGTAGGATTGGAGCCGTCAGTGATAACTTTATCACCCTTGAAGTCGCAGAGAATGTGGACATCAAGGTGGAACGTGGAGCGGTTTCCAAGCTCGTACCAAAAGGTACGATTAAATCAGCCTGAAAAAAGGTTTATTAAATTATGGCTGTCCTTAATCGATACCCTCTTTGGAAGTGGCTCATCATCATTGCAGTGGTTATTCCAGGCTTGCTCTATGCACTGCCCAATATTTATGGCGATGATCCTGGAATTCAGGTTCGTGGTACTCGAGGGCAGAAAGCGGATGAAACCATCCTGGCAACAGCTCAGGTGGCGATGGAGGAGGCAAAGATACCCGTTATCTCCGGTGTTGCAGATGAGCACGGGGTTAAGCTCCGATTCCACTCTACAGAAGAGCAACTCAAGGCACGCGATCTTTTGCAACGGGCACTTGGCCAACAATTTACTGTAGCGCTAACGCTCCTGCCTTCGACCCCCGATTGGTTATCAGGGCTTGGCGGTGTCCCGATGTATCTCGGTCTTGACCTGCGAGGTGGGGTTCACTTCCTTCTCGAAGTGGATATGGAGAGTGCCTATACAAGGGCTGAAGAGCGATATGTCGCTGACCTTCGTTCGACCCTTCGAGAGGCCAAGATTCGCTACCGATCTGTTTACCGGGATGATAGTGGGAAGATTGAGCTTCGTTTGCGACAGCCCAGTGACCAAGAGAAGGCCCTGTCGGTGATAGGCCGAGAACTTCCCGGATTATTGATTACTGAAGAGGAGCGAAGTGGAGAGCTCTACCTGATCGGAGTTTTGCGTGAAGAGACGCGAAAAGAGCTGGCAACCTTCTCACTAGAGCAGAATATGACCGCCCTTAGAAACCGTGTTGATGAACTTGGTGTCGCTGAACCCGTTGTTCAGCGCCAGGGGGATAGACGAATCGTCATCCAGCTGCCGGGTGTTCAGGATACGGCGCGGGCAAAACGGATTCTGGGCCGTACCGCAACCCTGGAAATGAGAATGGTCGATGAAGAGCACGATGTTCAGGTGGCTTTGGCAGGAAGTGTTCCTCCGGGGTCCAAGTTGTTCAGGGATCGTGATGGACGGTCCTTGCTCCTGAAGAAGCGAGTGATCTATACCGGCGACAATATCGTTGATGCTGCAGCAAGTCTTGATACCCGTACAGGAGGGCCCATCGTCAGCATCACTCTGGATGCAAGAGGAGCGGCGATCAATCAGAGGATTACCGGTGACAATATCGGAAAACGGATGGCTGTTGTCTATCTTGAATTGCGCTCCAGCATCAAGACAGATGAATCGGGACAAGTTGTGGTTGATGAAGACGGCAACAGTGTCAGAGTAAAGCAGCGTATTGAAGAGATTATTACAGCGCCGGTTATTAGGGATCAGTTGGGCAAGCGCTTCCAGATAGAGGGTCTGGACAGTGTTGAAGAGGCCCGGGATCTCTCATTAATGCTTAGGGCTGGAGCGCTGGCCGCCCCTGTCGATATTGTTGAAGAACGGACAGTCGGGCCAAGCCTTGGCAGGGAGAACATTAATCAGGGGGTCAGGTCGGTGGTGATTGGCTTTGTTCTTGTGCTGATCTTCATGGCGGCGTACTACCGGGTCTTCGGCCTGGTTGCCAATGTTGCTCTGGCGATGAATTTGGTCCTGATGGTTGCCATCCTGTCGCTCTCAGGTGCAACACTGACGCTCCCGGGTGTCGCAGGCATTGTGTTGACAGTGGGAATGGCAGTGGATGCCAATGTCCTGATTTTTGAACGTATTCGTGAAGAGTTACGAACCGGCAATTCACCTCAGGCGAGTATTCATGTTGGTTATGATCGGGCACTGTCAACTATTGTTGATGCCAATATCACCACATTGATCGCAGCAATCGTCTTGTTTAATTTTGGCACAGGTCCAATAAAAGGGTTTGCCGTTACTCTCTCCATCGGAATCATGACCTCGATGTTTACAGCGATAATGGGAACGCGTGGTCTAATAAACCTGATCTATGGCAGGCGCCAGGTCAGTAAACTGATGATTTAAAGGCCAGGGCATGGATTTTCTAAAGAAAGATACTCATATCGATTTCCTGGGCCGCCGGCGACCTGCAATGGTGCTGTCGGGCCTGTTGTTTGTGGTCAGCATCGGGTCACTCTCCTCCCTGGGTCTATCTCTTGGAATTGACTTCACCGGAGGTACTCTGGTTGAGGTTGGATACAGTGAGCCAGTCAAAATAGCGGATGTTCGCGAGCAATTGGAGAGTGCAGGATTTGATGATGCGGTAGTCCAGTATTTTGGGACTTCTCGTGATGTGATGGTGCGTCTTCCGGCAAGAGAGGAGATCAATGCGGCAGAAATGAGTTCAGCAGTGACCGGGGCCCTGCGCAAGCCTTTTGATGAAACGGTTGTTGAGGGCCTTCAGAGGGGAGTCCAGCAGTGTCTAAGATCAGGCCAGTCTGAAGCCGATGATTGCCAGGTACAGATGCGAAGAGTTGAATTTGTCGGACCCCAGGTAGGTGAAGAGCTCACGGAGAAGGGGGGGCTGGCGATGATCTATGCCCTCATCGGGATACTGATCTACGTGGCCTGGCGTTTTGAGTGGCGCTTTGCACTGGGTTCGGTGGCGGCCCTGGTTCATGATGTGTTGATTACTCTTGGGATCTTTTCACTTTTACAGCTTGAGTTTTCGCTTCCTGTTCTGGCAGCTGTGCTGGCAGTCATCGGCTACTCACTCAATGACACCATTGTCGTCTTTGACCGTATCCGGGAAAATTTCAGAAAAATGCGCAAAGGCACTTCCTCTGACATCATGAACAACTCAATCAACCAGACCCTTCGCAGAACGGTGTTGACATCACTTACGACCCTGTTGGTCGTACTGACCCTTCTCCTGGTGGGAGGCGAGGTAATTCATGGCTTTGCGGCAGCACTGCTCATTGGTGTTGTGGTGGGAACATACTCCTCTATCTTTATCGCCAGCCCTGTGGTGCTGATGCTTGGAATCTCACGGGAAGATATGTTGCCGGTTGAAAAAGAGGGAGTGAATTCAGACCCTTAATTTGTTGGAAACATTGTGCACTGTCCATTTTGTCATTTTGAGGATTCCCGTGTTGTCGATACCCGATTGAGTGATGATGGGATATCAGTTCGACGACGCCGTGTTTGCCAGGCTTGTAATGAACGATTTACTACTTATGAACGTGCAGAATTAAGGCTTCCACAGGTAATCAAGGCGGATGGTGGACGTGAGCAGTTCAATGAGGCCAAGCTCAGAGGCGGAATTCTTCGTGCATTGGAGAAACGACCGGTAGACACGGATAGAATTGAAACTTCAATAAGTCGAATTCTCCATCGTCTTCGTGTCAGTGGAGAGAGAGAAGTGTCCACTACCGTTATTGGTGAATACGTGATGGTAGAATTAGGAGACCTGGATGAGGTAGCTTATGTTCGGTTTGCTTCTGTCTATCGACGATTTCAGGACCTTGATGAATTCAGTAAAGAGGTGGCCCGCCTCCTTAGTCGGCACTCTTCAGGAAAAAAGGGCGGTGATTGAATAGAACACAGCTGATCGAAAGCGATTGCTCGGAAAACCGGATGGGCGCGCAATCCTGAATCGACTATGCAATACTTCGACGTCATATGTTTACAGGCATTATTCAATCTGTTGGTACTGTGGTCGCTCTCGAGCACCATCAGGGCGATCTATCACTCACTATTGAGTTGGGTGAA
>Ga0066867_10000741_pt1 | contig 15886 bp, 17 predicted proteins | sample ETN01SmetaG_4_FD_65606 | JGI IMG/M metagenome (GOLD analysis project Ga0066867, IMG submission 65606) | Marine microbial and viral communities from oxygen minimum zone, Eastern Pacific Ocean - ETNP2014F12-01SV261 | ecosystem: Environmental > Aquatic > Marine > Oceanic ... | reverse complement strand
TGAGTATCACCTCTGAAGATTTCCAGAAAGCTGGTATTGTCTGAAACATTATCGTTTTTGTATGCATGCCCTGTGATCATGTAGTCAAACCCAACGATCAGGTTGTTGATCGTCCCTGTCCACTTGGAACCATCATTGACTAAGGGGAAGTCTGTAAGAACACGCTTGTTACCGTAGTTACGGTCGATGTCTAGGGAGAGTCTTGAGATCTGATCGAAGGTACCGAGGAAGCGTTCAGCACGTGAATCACCACCTACGTTGACGGTGACATCCACTGCTTGTGGTTCACTGTTCTGGAGTACCTGCTCCTGCTGTTCCTGAGACATGCAGGAATAGAGGATGAGGCAGGCAACAACGGCTGTGAGGAGTAATCCTAGTCTTGCTTTCAAAATAAACCTTGTAGTCAGGATTATTATGTATGCAAGTTTCCTTCAACTAATGGAATCTTGTCAAGAGGAAAGCGTGGACACGATAATCTTTTTTAAATTATTTTATATTAATGATATCAGATAGATAAAAAACTTTATTTCATGTGCCGTGTGTCCGTCATATAAATGCGGTAAATATTGGTAAATACAACTTCAAAAAAACAACCATCTAACTACATCTTCGCCTCGGAATCCCATGTATTTTTGGAGGGGAGGCCTATCCACCAGGAACCATCGATTTCTGTATCTTAACCCTACATGTATAGAGTGCCTCGTCTAAAACTTAGCGGCTTATCCCATTAGGTTTCATTTCTAGGTGATATGAACCTTGATCACCTCTTTTGCTTCGGTGCGAAAAACCACAGTGGAGTAATTCTTGGTCATGGAGTAGATCACCAAATAACGACCAACAAGGTAGGGGTCGGCATGTAAGGCAAAAGGCTTTGTGTAAATTGCATGCCCAAAAGGGATGGGAAAGGCAGACAGCAGGTAGTCATCTCCTTCCGAACGACCTAAAAGCAGGTGGCCATGGGCTTTGGGATCTAGGGGCATATGCAAATGCGGACGATCATGGTATTCAATGAATGATCCACCTCCTTGGCCTTCAACATGAAGATAATCCTCAACATAGGTTTGCCCAATATTAATGATGGTCACAGGAAGATTGTGGTCACTCTCAAAGGTCAGCAAATCACCCACCCTAACGAGGCTTGCGTCATAAAAGGCAAGAAATTCCGGAGTTGGGGCTGCTTCAGGAATGTTTAATTCGGATGCATTCAGGGTCAAGGTCCCCAAACCTCCTAGAATGTTTGCCTGCCGGGATTCAACCGTCTCAACGGCCTTCCAACTCCCCGTGCAACGCACATGGGGTGGTGTCTCCGGCTCAACTGGTGAGGTCTTCAATCCTCCAGGCTCCTCAATCGGAGTCAGGCAATCGGCATCCAATCGATACCACTGTTGCGGTGATACATGGCCGACAATGGCTTCAGTCTTCATATAGGACTGAGGATCCTCTCCCCTGCGATTGACGATCAACCGGTCGAATGTCTCCTGGATATCATCAGGAAGCATCGTGCTCTTTTGATAATCATCCATTAGGGCTGAGGGATTGAGCTTACTTGGAGTAGTAGCCCACCGCGTCTCCAGCGAGCGTTACTCCGAGACCGTTGAGGAGGCGGTTCGAATAACAGAAATATGCACATACCTGATTCACCTCAAGGATTTCTCCGTCTGTGGCCCCTTCAGCTTTGGCGGCTTCCACATCGTCTGCTTGAACCGTTCCTGGGGAGGAGGTCAGTTTCCCGGTGTAGCGCATCAGGGCCAGTTCCTTGCCTGAAAATGCTGTTTCCGGTGTCTGTCCACGCAGGGAGGCTTCGATGGCATCGGAGCGTTCGTCGTCTTTGAGCAAGCGGCGCATGTTTGCACAATGATGCGTGTAACTGTACTCGCACTCATTGAGCAAACTGGTGAACACTCCAACGGCTTCAAGAAACCATAGGGGCATGGTGTTTTCCGGATGGTGCAGCACGCTGCGATAGAGCGTGAGGTGCCCGACCATGGTGTGGGGGCGCTGGCTGTGGACACGCATCACGTTGTCCACGGTGCCTGCCGGTGTTTTCGCAAAATCGTATGCGTCTTTCAGAGGCCCGGTAGCGGTTTCTACCGGGAGCATTTCAATCCAGGAACTCATGGCTCAAGATGGTGTTGGATTCCCCTTGGAGGGACGGTTGAAGACACGATGTACGATTGGTTCGAAGAACTCCAGAGGAGCGGTGTCGTACTGTGTCTGAATAGAAGTCTGATCGTATCGGGCGACCCAGTTGGCCGTGTACTCAAAGTGCGGATGCCCCCTGAGCTTCTCACGGGAGTTCCAGTCCACGGTGGGGTGCGTCTGTGCATGATAATTAAGAAATACTGCGTGGTTTCGGAGCATCCAGTAATTTTGTTCTGAAACGTAATTCTCCAGCATCGTCGCCGAGAACTCTCCGTGGTTATCAGGGCAGACGACGAAGCCGATGTCATGAAACAGCGCCACGACTACGTCCTCATCATCCCCACCGTCTCGATAAACCATCGTGGCACTCTGCAGACTGTGTCGGTAGTTGTTGATCCTAAAACCATAGCTGGGAGAGTCTTTTTGAACCGCGAGCATCTCCAGTGCTTGCTTAGCCTGTTCCTCCTGATGGTAAAGCTTGCGGTACTGCATCAGCTGGGTCCAATCCTCACGGCTCAGCTTGTCCATTGTAGTATGGGACTCTGGCAAATGCTGCAATTCGGAGGGGATCAGCGGAGTGACCTGATTGAGCATGCCATCGGTGGGAACGTCTCCAGAAAGACGCTCTCCAGAACCGATGGGCAGGGGTGCGTTGGTGTGAAGGGTCATGATGATCTGTATTTAGTAGTGTTTATTGGGAAAGAATCTGGCTCAGGAATAATCTGGTGCGTTCATTTTCAGGGTTTGAGAAAAACTGCTCTGGTGGGGCGGCTTCAACAATGCGTCCCTCGTCCATGAAGACCATTTGGTGGGCCACGGTTCGGGCAAAGCCCATTTCGTGGGTCACACAAATCATGGTCATTCCAGTTTCTGCAAGGTCGATCATCACGTCAAGCACTTCCTTGATCATTTCAGGATCAAGTGCGGAGGTGGGCTCGTCAAAAAGCATGATGCGCGGCTCCATGCAGAGCGACCGAGCAATAGCAACACGCTGCTGTTGGCCACCTGAAAGCGCACTGGGGTGTTTGTGCGCCTGCTCCGGTATCCTTACACGCTCCAAGTACTCCATTGCCCGTCTCTCGGCCTCTTTCTTCGATACGCTTCGAACTCGCATTGGCCCCAGGATACAGTTTTCCAGCACAGTGAGATGGGGGAAGAGGTTGAACTGTTGAAAAACCATGCCCACCTCGCAACGGACCGTGTGGATGTGTTTGGTGTCATAATCCAACTCAATGCCGTCAACAACGATTCTACCAGACTGGTGCTCTTCCAGACGATTAAGGCAGCGAATCAAGGTGGACTTCCCAGAGCCTGACGGACCACAAACCACCACCCGCTCTCCCTGCCTCACCGTCAGGTCAATGTAGTGCAACACCTGAAAGTCATCAAACCACTTGCTGACTCCCTCGATTTGGATGATGGCTTCGGCTGAAACGGCAGTATCGGGCATGGGTTGAAAGCTGCTTCAGGATTTGTGAAGGGCCATGCGTTTTTCTAAACGGCTGAACCCAAAGGCACAGGCATAGGAAATCACAAAGTACATGCCTGCGACAAACACCCAAATCTCGAACACACGCTGGGTGGAGGTAGCCACTTCCATCGTCAGGAAGGTAAGTTCCTGAATCGAGATCAGCGAGACTATGGATGAATCCTTGATGACGATGATGAACTGACTTGCCAGAGATGGGACCACCCGCTGGACCGCCTGAGGCAGAACGACATAGCTCATGAGTTACAGTCGGGACAAACCAATGCTCATGCCTGCCTCGACCTGCCCCTTTGAAATTGATTGAATGCCGACCCGTACGATTTCGGTGACATAAGCCCCCTCGAACAGTGCCAGACAAATGATTCCTGCAACCACGTTGGTAAGAAATTCCGGCGGGCCTAACAGGAAATCTAGAACCTTCAGGGTCAACGGAGAGGAATCAATCGAGATGTCGTCAAGACCCAAAAGCGGCGTGATTTGGCTACTGATGAAGAAGTAGAAGACAAAGATAAACACCACCGGAGGGATATTACGGATCAGTTCAACATAGAGTCGGCTCAGCATCCGGGGAAACAGTCGGCTGCTGGTGCGCATCACCCCCATGATAAAGCCAAGGATTGCGGCAAGGATAATGCTCCAAATGGCCAACCGGATGGTTGTAAACAAGCCCTTCATGAGCAGGTTGGGAGCATACGATTGGAGTTCCTCATCCCAGCGGAACAGGTATCCGGGAATAAACGACCAGTCCCAGTTATAAACCAACACAGTGTTCACCCGGTAAACAACGTAAACCACCAGGCCCACCACAGCAATCAGCACTATAGCGTCTATCCAATACGAGTTATAGGGGGCTTTGTTACGGATCATTCAGGAATTTTTCGATATCGGTAGCGATAGGGTAGGGCCGATGCAGGAATGCGCAATCACCCCACCCTCTGTACTCGATCAGACCATCATTTCAGGTCAACCTGGTCCGCCCAGTCCATGCCTTTAAACCAGAAGTTGTGACGCTCCTTGAGCCAGCCGTTACTGGTGTGCACCATGATCCAGTTGGAGAAAAAGTTAAGGCCGTCCGGATCGCCTTTGCGGATTCCAAAGGACTCGTTGGCTTCGGTGAGGTTCTCGATTGTAGGCATAAAAAGCACTTCCGGATGGTTGTAGACCCACCGGGCAGGATTGGGATGGCTTGACACGGTTGCGTGGGCATTGCCATTGATTACTTCCTGAAAGGACAGTGAATCATCATCAAATTGACGAAGCCGGGCCTTGGGCCAGAGTTCCTTGATAAGGGAACAGGGGGTCGCCCCGCGGCGGCAGGCGAAGGTCACACTGCGGCTGTTGTAGCCTTCTGGCCATGCAAGGCCACTCGCCAGTTTCTTGTTGGCAGCAATGCCCATTCCTGAGTGCGCATAGGGTGCTGTGAAGTTGATGGTTAGGTTACGCTGGGGCGTCACACTCATGCCGCCAATGATGACGTCGAATTTACCCGCGATCAAGGCAGGAATGATCCCGGACCATGCGGTGGGAACGAATTCGATTTTCACTCCCATATCCTCGGCAACCTTCTTGGCAACATCAATTTCAAAACCAATGAGTTCGCCCTTTTTGTTGCGCATAGCCCATGGAACAAAAGTGGACATTCCCACCTTGAGCTTACCGCGTTTCATGATGGTCTCGATGACACTTTCTGAAGTGAGTTGCTTCTGCGCTTCACCGGCGAAAACCTCGCCAAAAGTGAGAAAGGCCAGAGTGGCTCCAAGAATGAGAGCGATGGTGGATTTTACAATTCTCATAGTGTCTCCTTTTAGAAGATGATCACATTACTTCCACCATTCCCGGAGAACCAACTCCTAAGATTGGTAGGACTTGATCAGGGAACGCCCCATGCGCCCCCTAGCCCTCTGAAAAACCCCGGATTGCCTCCTGGGATGATTGGAAGATAGCCCTTGGCCGGACTCTCCTCCCAAAAACGTCAACGCCTTTGGCGCACCCATCCTTCCAACAGGCTCACCAAAACGGAAAGGGTGATTGTCATCACCAGATAAATCCCTGCGACCGTCAGCCAAATCTCGAAACTCATGAAGGTTTCTGCAATGAGATCGAGGGCTTGAGTAGTGAGGTCAAACACGGCGATCACGCTGACAATCGCGGAATGCTTGATGAGGTTGATGATCACTCCCGTCAATGGCGGTAGCATCAGGGGCACGGCCTGTGGCAGCACCACATAGCGGTAGGTATCCGTCTGTGCGAGGCCCACGCTGTAACTCGCTTCCCACTGCCCCTTTGCGACACTGAGAATTCCTGCCCGGATGATTTCGGAAGCGAATGATCCTTCGAACAATGAGATGCATAAAACCCCCACCCAGAAACGGTCGAGGTTGAGGATGGGGCCCAGCACAAAGTAGAAAACGAACATCTGTACCAACAATGGCGTGTTCCTGACGATTTCCAGATACAACCGTGCCAGCAGTCGTCCGGAAAGCGAATTGGACATGCGCAGCAGTGCAGTGGTCAGGCCAACCACCAAGGTGATGACAATGCTGTAGGCGGTTATTTCCAGAGTGACAAACAGCCCTTCGACCAGCGGGCCAAAATAGAAATCACCATCAATGGTTTCGTAGAAATATTGTGGAATACGGTACCATTGCCAGTTGTAACCCATCTGGTTTGCCCCGTTTAATGTAAGCCACACCAAGCCGACCATGAAAAGAACCAACTGCAACACGTCAAACCATCTGGAGTTCCACCAGCGCGTTTTGCGCACAATCAGTTCTGGAACAGGGTTTGGCATTACAGAAGCCTACTGAAGGTAGTTGTAGGAGGAATCGAAAAGGTCCGATCGAGTTTATCTTTTGGAATTCTGTGGTTTCGGATAGAGAAGAAGCTAAGCCGTTCGGAGGCTTCATGGATTTCCAGGACACCCGCCTGGGACGCCATCAAGCTTCTAGAACGAAGTGGGATGAAGACGATGGCTGGAATTTCGTCAACGTAGATGGTCTTTGATTTTGCGGATGCCATGCAAATCCATTCAGGTGCTGGTTGCGGTTTTGAGAGTGAATTGTTTGTGCAGCAATTTCCGTAATAAATTACCGTGCGAAGCTAAATAGCCCTGATCCACATGCTCCAAATGAGGCGCCAATTCCAGGTGCAAGGCTGGTAGTGCGTGGAATGGTAGATTTGGAACTGCATGGTGTTCAGCATGAAAAGGCATGTTCCACGCCAGCCAGCGCACGGGGTTTAGAGTGATCGTGGTTCGGGTGTTCTTGCGAAAGTCCGCAACCCATTCGCAACTCGCATGTTCTGAAATTCGGATGAGGCGCATCAGTGGTTCTGCAACAATTCTTGGCATCAGCCAATACCAAAACACCTCCCAAGTCTGTAGTGTCACGCTGAAGACCAGAAGTCCAAAGTAGAAGACGACCATGAAACGTGTTTCCCTCACTACGGTTTCGCGGTGGCGCTCTGGAATGAATGCCAGTTCACTGGACGAGAACTTCCCAAGTGGGAGACGGCTAAGGTTCTTTATGACCCCCAGAAAGTACGGGATTGCTGACGCATAATACAAATAACCCCAAAAATAACCGGACATGGGGATGCTTTCCGGGTCTTTTTCAGGATGTTGTGTGTAGGTGTGGTGCGCCGCATGCTCCATCGTAAAGTACTGCGGAGGAATGATAATCATCAGTCCGGAGAATCCTGCAATTAAGGTGTTCAGTTTTTGAGAGGCGAAGGCGGTCTTGTGAGTGGCCTCGTGAAATGGCGCGAAGAGATGTACAATCACCACCCCGTGGAGAAAGATCGCCAAATACCACCATCCTGTGCCTTGGGCCTGATACACCAAGGCTCCGGTAGCCAACAACGTCATCAGGTGTGCGCTAAAGTACACCAACCCGATGTCGTTCCGTCGCGGTTGCAACCTCTGGAGCAACTCCTGCGGGACTAGATTTTTAGGCCTCCTCTGCTGATCTTCAGCACCCCACTTGACCATCACCTTTTCTAAAATGATTAAACTTTTGATGAATTCTTAAAATTCTTAATTCATGAATTTTCAACCCAGGTGAAACTAACTGTCCAGCCTCAACTTTATGGCCTAAACTTTCATTGATCAAGATGCGTAAAAAGTTTTAATCAGTTCTTCAGAACTGATTTGCCAACCTGATTCCAATGTCTCTACTGGAAACAGGGGTTCACTTGATTTTGTGATAGAAGCAGGACTAACTACTTTTCGTATGGAAGACGGCACCTAGTTGTTCTGAGGCCTTCGTCAGTTCTTTCATCAAGAAGCGAAATTGCAGGAATGGATAAGAAGGACCTTATGTCCTTTGAAAAAAAATGCTATCACTCGTGTTGCTCAGGTTTTTCCATGAACATTTGGATTCTTCCAATGGCACCTTTGTCATGAATCGATTCCACATTGGAATCCGCCTGATGTTTGATCGGCTAGCTCCATTTATTGTATCTCTGAGTTAAATGAAATTTCATTTTATACCAAACTGGTTAAATCCTAAGCTGCCTTTCTATTATGGATGGATAATCCTTTTTTGTGTTTGCTGTGCTGGTTTTGCAAGACAAGGTCCTGCTGTAGCGACTCTTTCAATTTTTATTTCTCCGATGGCATCAGAATTTGGTTGGTCTTTCACTGCTGTTTCTTCAGCAGTATCATTTGGAGGTATTCTAGCTGCTGTTTCTTCACCATTTCTGGGTCTTTTGCTTGATAAAAATGGTTCCAGAACCATTTTGTGCATTAGCATTATAATTACAGGATTTACAGTAATGCTTATTTCTTTAACTCAATCGTTGTTTTTCTTTTTTACACTTTTTTGTATAGCACGAATGAACTTTGCTGGTCCTTTTGATCTTGGAATATATGGTGCCGTAAATAATTGGTTTATTAAACTTCGTGGATTCGCAACTTCCGTTACAACTTTCATACAAATGACGGGTCTTATGGCAATGCCTCTCATCGCTCAAGCTTGTATTCAATATGATGGATGGCGATTCGGATGGGTAATCATTGGAACAACTGTTTTGTTCATTGGTTTTTTACCAAACTTTTTACTTATGGTCAGAAAACCTGAAGATCTGGATTTGCTGCCGGATGGTGATCATCAATCACTAAATGGAAATGATGAAAATAATACTAACCTAAAAAACAACAAAATCCCTGAACCCGTGTTTACGAGAAATGAAGCACTGAAAACAAAAGCATTCTGGGTGCTTTCCGTTTACACTATTTTTGTTTTTCCCGTACAGGCCGGCATCTCTCTTCACCAGGCACCTCATTTGATTGAACGTGGAATCGAGCCTTATATCACTGCAACAATCGTTGCAACATTCTCTCTGTTTTCTGCACTATCAGGAATGGTTTTTGGTTTAATAGTAAGAAAGATCACCATCCGATTCTCTCTTTTTTCAGCTGCTCTCTGTTTAGCATTTAGCTCAACCATAATGATTTTTATCTCAGTACCATGGCAAGGTTATCTAGCAGCAGCTTTTTTTGGGACTGGAATTGGAGGAATATTAACCATTCTCCCAATTGCCTGGGCAGATTTTTTTGGAAGAGCGAGTTTTGGAGCAATACGAGGGGTTGCTTTATTTTTTCAAGTAACTGCGCAGGCTTCTGGACCACTGATGTCTGGAGTATTGCGCGATTTTTCAGGAGATTATTATAGATCATTAATAATTTTTGTTGTTTTTTCCCTATCGGCTCTTTTTATTTCACTTTTTGCCATCCCACCAAAATTTTAATGTTAATTATTCTAAGGATATTGAACCAGGACATAAATGGTGATGAAGTGTTCTTGAGTTAGATGTACCAAAGTTTCCCACTTTAAATACTTTGTTATTTGTCCAGTCTCCATTTTTTGGTCAATACTTGAAGCTGGTCATGGGTCGTTACTTAATGCCAGGACCTGAACTTATTATCTAAAGACTCATTTTTTTACTGGAGCCCAAATATCTGGTCGTGAGGCCATAGTTTCGGTTGAGAGATGATTGACCAGGAGCATCCAATTTCTGCATCTCAATACCATTGTCAGGCATCATCCAATGCCGATCTGTTGGCTATGTGTTCCGCAAGAAATTTTGCGTCCTCCCAAACACCAAAAATAAAGGAAGACCCGCGCTTGGACAGCCAGGGCAAGCCAAGGAAATAGACACCGGCTTCAGTCGAAATACCGTTCCTGTGATCGGGGCGGCCTTGGCCGTCAAAGGCATCGACTTTGAGCCAGTCGAATTCCTGAATAAAGCCTGTAGCCCAGATTATGGTGCTGATCCCTGATTTGACGGGATTCAGTTCAAGAACTGGATTGATGATGCAATCAGGGTCAGGCCCAATAATTCTTGCTCCCGGTTCATCGGGAAAATCCAGACCGTTTTTTTCGATGTACTCATCGGCTTCATTCAGAACAGAGAGATAATCGGCATCACCTTCCATGATATTATCAGCAAGGTCAGGGGCAAATGTGAGGATGCCATCTACATAATCTTTCGTCATGCCCAGTAAATTCATGCCCCTTTCAGCAAAACGTCGAAAATCGATGGTAAACCCACCATAGGCACCACTTACCGCAATGGTGACATGCTCCTTGCCAGTCGGCGGAGTTTTTTCCGACCATTTCCCAAGCACACCAAGCCACCAACAATAATCTTTTCCACGATAGCTCCGGGGGGGTCGGTTATGGGGTCCGATGGAAAGATACACGTTACGGCCTGAACGCATTAATTCGTCGGCAATCTGTGTCCCGGAAGAACCAGCTCCTACGACAAGCACATCCCCATCGGCCAGTTGATCCGGATTGCGGTAATCACAGGAATGCATTTGAGTGATTCCTTCTGTTCCTGGTACCACAGTAGGGATGATCGGGCGTTGGAATGGCCCCGTGGCGGCAACGATATTTTCAGCCTCGATCGGGCCATTGGTTGTTTCAACCTGAAAGCCCTGGCCGTCTGGTTTACGCACCACCAAAGTGACTTCGACCCCGCAACGAAGAGGAACATTGATCTTTTTTGCGTAGGCCTCGAAATACGCTGCAACACAGTCTTTTGAAGCAAAATCATCATCTTTGACGTCAGTAAATTTCATGGAAGGTAATCGGTCATGCCATGCAGGACCATTGGCAACCAGGCTGTCCCATCGAGCCGTCCTCCAACGTTCGGCGATGCGACCACGCTCCAGAACCAGATGCGGAATGGCATGATTGTCAAGATGCTCGCTCATTGCCAGTCCTGCCTGCCCTCCACCAACGATGAGTGTATTGATTTTTTCAGTCGTCATCTTTTAGGTCTTTGCGTTTTCTTTCAAAGAAGCATGATGAGCTTGTTTGCAGGGTTTTACAATTACTAGATTAACAAATGCATTCCAGTCAGCTAGCTATTTTTCTTAGGGAAATTCTATCAATTGAGTTACATGAACCTGATTTTTCTCAAAACAGGCAAAAAATCTTTTTGTAGCTTGTTTGACCAGTTTCAACTTTTGCCCCTCACTTGACATGAATCGATGCTGATTTGGTTCTGACAGGGCTTAATGATGAACAGTGAATTTTCTGTCAGCCGAGACCCATATATCCTTGCGGTGCATGACGATGCACCCTGGAACGCCTGTTCTCCTGAAACCATCCAAATCGTGCAAACTAATTGATCCAACTCTAAGAACTGGGCATTCATTCGAGTGTGTGCTTGATATGGTGGTGAAATTAGAATCTATGAATTTATGTTCGAATATGGGGTCCCTGGAAGTTCCTGTGGTCCAAGAGAATGTCAAATGTCCCAGGCTCTTTTTTTAGCAATTCAGATCACTATTCCAAATACCATACATTAGCTTTTTTTCATTGAGTTTGAGTGATCTTGAAAAACCGGTCCTGCTGAACACGTAATTCGTGAAGGGTGCCTGCAGGCACAGGATCCAGCATCTCTCCCTGAATTAGTGTTCCTTTGGGAACGTCCTGGTTAAGGCTCCTTCCAGTGGCCAGATAATAAGGACAAGGCATGCATCCACCTATTGGAACGGCGCTGACCAGTTCTGGCTGAAGTCCCAAAACTTCGTGATGATGAGGATCGGTGATGGTGAGGAACTCACCCTTTACAAAATCACGATTTGTACGAGCGACCAGATCCAACATCGGTTTTGGATTTAGGCCCCCGGTTGGAAGTTCCAACAACTCTGCACATAAGATGGAAATGGTCGATTCTACACCCAGCAGATGCTGCGGATTGTAGAGCATGGCGGTTCGACCGTTACGAGCGACGACATGACCTTTTTCCTGCAGCAGGGACCAAGTTTCCGCATCATCACATTCTACAATAACAAAAACTCCTCCTGCAAAACTCATCTCATCTTCTCTGCGCAAACAGTTGAAGACATCAATGCGTCCTTCACCCACAAGCAACCCACCTTCTGACTCGAGCTGAAATGCATCAGCAAGTTCGACCGGACGAAGAAGCGGCGTGTGCATTTCAGGACGATCGGGAATGAATCCCGTAGCATTGGCCACGAGCCCCATCTCACAATAATCAGGCACCGTGCGAAGGGGCACACCGCATTCAAACACAGCCTGTCTCCTGGATTGCACCAGTGACTTCCAACCCTGGCCATTTTCGTTCCACAAGGACTTGAGTCCCGAACTGTTGAACTGCTTTTCCTTCCAGATGAGGGTATCGTCCTCTGCCAGAACAAAATCATATTCACTGGCTTTTCCTGCAGCACGAATTTTGAGCCCCAGCGTCCTCGCCCAACTGATCAACCCGATCAACAAGCTGGGTTGGTCTCCTTCCACTTCAGTAATGACCAGGCCATTCGAACGGGCCATTTGATGAAGGATTGGTCCTACGACAATCGATGCTTCCTTTGACACCATCACCACATGTTTTTTGTTTGAGAGGGCCCATTCTGCATTCTTTGCCGCTGCTTCGGGATTTCCTGTTGCTTCGACGAGGAGGTCAAAGGAAACGTCATGGCCATCTTCAAGCTTCTCAACCATGGATAATTCTCCTTGATTCATGCCGCAGTCAGAAAGAGCCATAAGCATTCGATTGGGATCCTTGTCACAGATCAGAGTTATTTCGAGGCCTGGTATTTTTTTGGACCTTGCCAGGAGGCCTTTACCAAAATCACCTATCCCTGCTATACCAACCTTAACTTTACGGTTCTCTTTGCTTAAGAGTGCTTCATAATTCATATCACCATCCTGCTCAAACTTTCCTAGCCTTAAGTGCAAAGAATTGAAATGATCACAACAAATCCAAAAAACTGACCCATCAAAAAAATAAGGAGAGTTTGGTTGTTTTTTTGTACTTGAACAATCCCAAGACGAGAAGACAAGGATTCCTTCGAATCGAGGATTGGCCTCTTAGGGGCCTGATATTCTTGTTGCAGTCAAAACTCATCTGGAGTTTTTTGGGGGACAACAGCACACATTGTCGAATAGGTATCATTAAAGATCCTTTTCCTTCTTTGAAAATATTCTGAGGCATGAAAGTAATATAGGCCCAGATAAAAGAATTGCTCCAGTTGATGCAAATGCCCAGAACCATGATACCGGATTTTGTGCACCGCCATGAGCACTGAGGACGATACCAAAACCAATCGGACCAAGGAAGGAACCAACAAAACCAACCCCTGAATGCACCGCCAATGTGACTCCCCGGTTCTCTGCTTTTGAACTTTCAATGACTCCTGTGGTAATAGCTGCAGAGTCTCCGGTCACAAAACATCCATAGACCAACACCAAAGCAATTATCAGGGGTGCAGCAAGCCCCACACTAGATCCGACAGCTACTGAAAATCCAGCTGACAAAACCATGATACTCACCACGACCAACTTCCTGCCATATCGCATTGCGAGTTCATTTCCTATAACACTGGATGGCATCCCCAGCAATACCCCAATAAAAACAATGGTCGAAGGCTGGATCTCTAAATTTCCCAAGGACCCAGTCAATGCAAATGCCAAGAAAGCCACGATCCAAGAACGAAACGCGAAAAGTTCATAGTTATGTGTCGTATAACAGGCGATCCAACCCATTGCCTTTGGATTTTTCAAAACCGGACGGAAATCCAGTGAACGCAACCCAGAACGGAGACCGGTTGTGTTGGGATAATTTTCCAAGAGTTTCCAAACAATAATAAATGCGACTAAAGCACATGAGGCTGAAATCCAGAAAGCGGATTGCCAAGGAAGCCATTCCCTGATCAATCCTCCTATCAGGAATGAAAGTGCACTTCCGATCCCAAAAGAAGAAGTGTAAAAAGAAGTGGCTCTAGCCCTCACTGTACCTGAAAGACGATCCGACAGGGCTTTCAAACCAGGCATGTAGGTGCCTGCCAAACCAATTCCGCCTAATGTCCTGAAAATGATCGCAGACCAGAAACCATCAACCAGTGTGGCAAAACCTAAGCAACTGAATAAAGTCACCAAGGCTCCCGCAAGGTATATCTTCTTTGCATCAAGCCAATCGGTGAGACTTACTAGAATCATTACTGAAATCATGTAAGCCCCATAATAGATTCCGCTTATCCATCCTGCCTCAATACTATCTAGGGCCCATTCTTCAAAGAAAAAAGGAAGCATTGAGGAAAACGTGAAGACACCCTGCATTGTCAGGACTTCTGCGACACACATCCCACTGATCAATACCAGATCAGAATTTTCATTTAATAAAGCCTTGGATTCCATGGTTAAAGAAGACTCGGATTCAAGTACCTCGTTCAAGAGATGAAGGATTCTCAAAGAATAGCTGGTTTAGCGTTTTCATTCCATGTCACTTTAGTAAGAGGTTGTATGAAGTTTCATCACCTATTCACCTTGCCCTTCCAGGTCAAGCATCTCAAACCGGTTTGGAACACCTCAACGGCAACATGGTTGAACACCATCCCTTAGTTCATTGAGGTGGAAACAATGTCTAAATAGATGCCGAGGTGGAAACAGGACTAGTTTTCAGCGTATTGAAGGGCAGTGCCTTGGTTGGACAAAGGTCTCAGCATCTGTAGATCAGGCCTGGACCAAAATGTGTGGAAGGGGGGCAGTTAAATCCAGTTATTGATTTCAATTAAGATCATTTTCAATAAATTCGTGGTTTTTCAGAGAACAAAAAAAGTAGTGCATTACTATTTTTTTGTGGAACTATGATCAATCATTTTATGCCTGCATACATGAAAGATTGAATGAATTGTTTTTGAAAAAGTATAAACCCTAATAATAATGGAGATACCGATAAAAGCGTTCCAGCAGAAATGATTGACCAGTTAACTCCAGATTCAGGTGCTCCAAATATGGCTAATCCGACAGTAAGTGGACGAGTTTCAACTGAATTTGTGATCACGAGGGGCCATAAAAAATTATTCCAGTGATAACTTACAGAAACTAACCCATAAGCTAAATACGTTGGTTTAGCTAAGGGAACATATACACGCATTAGAATTCCAAACAATTTGCAACCCTCAACTCTTGCAGCTTCTTCTATCTCTTTTGGAACTGATTTAAATGTCTGTCTTAACAAAAATATTCCAAATGCACTTGCTACGTATGGAAGTCCAACACCAAAAATTGAATCCACCAAATTGAGCTGGGACATTATTTTATAATTTTCAACAATAAGAATTTCTGGGACAACCATCAATTGTATCAGAATAAGTGCAAATAATATTTTGCTCCCAATGAATTCAAATCTGGCAAATGCGTATGCAGCAAGTGTACATATGATGAATTGAACAAATAATATAAATGTTACAATTAAAAATGTGTTTAAAAAATATCTTGCAAAAGGCGCATAATTCCATGCTTCAATAAAATTATCTAAAACAATAGGTGCTGTAAGATCAAAGTGTATTGAATATTCCTGTGGATGAAAAGCGGCCCAAAATGCATACAGTAGCGGAGCGATCCAAATAATACCAAGGCTCCAGGAACAAAAGGTCTCTAAGGAAAATATCTTTATATTATCTTTCATCTATAATGAATCCGCTTATCAAAGAAAACAAATTGAGCTAAGGATATTAGTGCAAGAATGAGAAGGAGGAATATTGTCATTGTAGCTGCATAAGATGAATCAAAAAAAGAAAACGCAGCTTCATAAATATAGTAAAGAATTAAATTGCTTGCGTTGTTAGGTCCGCCTTTCGTTAATATAAATAGATGATCAACAAGTTTAAATGAATTGAGTGTTGCATTTATCAAAATGAAAAGGGTCATTGGCATAAGCAGTGGGAATGTGATTCTTCTAAAAAAATAAAATTTTGAAGATCCTTCTAAAACAGCT
>Ga0066867_10000738_pt1 | contig 15894 bp, 15 predicted proteins | sample ETN01SmetaG_4_FD_65606 | JGI IMG/M metagenome (GOLD analysis project Ga0066867, IMG submission 65606) | Marine microbial and viral communities from oxygen minimum zone, Eastern Pacific Ocean - ETNP2014F12-01SV261 | ecosystem: Environmental > Aquatic > Marine > Oceanic ... | reverse complement strand
CTAGCAAAATTTTTAATTGAATCAGGAATTCTTCTGTCAGAATTGCCTTCTCTTAATACAGGATTAACGGCACTGCCTTTAACTAAATCATATTTTCTTTTAACATCTTTTTTTTCAGAATTATTTTCTGTATCATCTGGATATTCAGGTATGTTATAACCTAGCTGTTGAAGTTCTTTTATAGCGTTTTTAATTTGTGGTATAGATGCACTTATATTTGGCAGCTTTATTATGTTTGCATCTATATCATTAACTAGGTTGGCCAAATACGTTAAATCATCTTCTATAATTTGATTGTCTTTTAAATATTCAGAAAAATTAGCTAATATTCTTGATGAAAGAGAAATATCTCTAGTTTCAATGTTTATATTAGAAGATTTTGTAAATGCTTTTACTATTGGCAAAAATGATACAGTTGCTAAAGCAGGAGCTTCATCTGTTTTTGTATAAATAATTTTAGACATTAAATATCAGAAAATTAGTTATTCAAAGATAATCATTGACATTGAGAAATAAGAAAAAAATGCTATAGATATAAAAAACAAAAGCCATATTATTGTAGTTTCCTACTCTAACATGGCTTTCTATGAATTTGCCTCGTAATCGTTTCCCCATTGCTGGTTTAGACAGAATTTGCATTTTGTCTCGATTTCAGTGCTCATTCATTCAGAATCAGGCTTCTTTGTTTGCTTTGGAGATTGCTCTCTTTTGCTTGCATTTCTTCCAGATTCCTGTTTAATTGTTTTCTTGTCATCCTTATTATCCATTCTCATTTGCATGGGAATTTCCTTTTAGGACTTTGCTTTCTAGTTCATCCGTCCAGCGAACTTTTAGGATGTTCTTTTGAGCTTTTTTTACTTTAATTCATAATGTTGTGCAGGCACACGCTTTATGTCTTAGAGTATTGCTTCCGGCTTCTTGCTTACGCATTCTTCCTTCTGCATTTTGAAAACAATATTATGTAAAAGAACGTTTCTTACTTTGAACTTGTGTTGTTGCCAACTTTAGCAATTGCTTCAAATTCTTAAATCTAATATAGAGTAATAATTTCTAAAACTGATAAAAATTATAAAAATTAATGTCAACAGTTTTTACACTACACTTATTAACAATTGTTAATAAGTGTATTTAGGTTCTTTTCTCTTTAATTTTTGCTTTTTTACCTGTAAGATTTCTAAAATAGAATATTCTTGCTCTTCTAACTTTCCCTTTTTTGTTTAATTCAATTTTTTTAATTGACGGGGAGTTAACTGGAAAAATCCTTTCTACACCAATAGAGCCTGACATTTTTCTTATTGTAAATGTTTCAGTAGAGGAGCTTCCTCTTCTTTGTAAAACAACTCCTTTAAAAAACTGAACACGCTTTTTATTTCCTTCTTTAATCTCGTAATATACAGTTATTGTATCTCCAGAACTAAATGTTGGGTATTTCTTTTTTTCAACAAATTGATCCTCAACAAAATTAATTAATGAGCTCATTTTTATAAATTTAAAATTATGCCAGGCTAACGTGAACAATTCTTGCTGAGAGGTTAACCTGAAACGCCTGCAAAAATAGCAATAAAATGATAATTAGCAATTATTATTTTATTGTTTGTAATAATTTATTTTAGATCAGGTCTTTTCTTTTTAGTTGACTCTATTGCTTTTTCCATTCGCCATTTTTCTATTTCTCTAGTATTTCCACTGGTTAATATTTTTGGTACTTCCCATCCTTTATATTCTCTAGGTCTAGTATAAATAGGAGAAGATAGTAGATTGTCTTGAAATGAATCAGTTAGTGCTGATGTTTCATCACCAATTACGCCAGGGATTAATCTAATTATACTATCACAAAGGATGGCAGCTGCAAGTTCACCACCTGATAATACATAATCACCAATTGAAATTTCTTTAGTAATTAAATAATCTCTTATTCGTTGGTCAACCCCCTTATAGTGTCCACACAGAATAATTATATTCTTAAGCAATGAAAATTTGTTTGCAATAGGTTGATTTAATTTTTCTCCATCAGGTGTTAGATAAATAACTTCATCATATTTCCTTTCATTTTTTAATTTAGAAATACACTTATCAATTGGTTCAATCATCAAAACCATTCCTGAGCCACCTCCAAATTGATAATCATCTACAGATTTATATTTGTTAATTGAATATTCTCTTAGATTATGAATTTTAACTTTTACAATTCCCTTATCAAGACTATTCTTGAGTATAGAAGATTCAAAGGGGCTTTTTAATAAATTAGGAACTACAGTAATTATATCAATTCTCATTACTAATAATCTAAAAGGTAAATTTATCTAAAATTAAACCTTTCTGTAATATTATTACCATTAATTATTTCAATATTAATTGGATCATAATAATTTCTCGACTTTAAAATCTTTTCAACATCTAATATTGTATGTATTGTAGTGCCATTAATTGACTTTACAATATTTCCAACACTAATTCCATAATCTTTCCAGTATTTTTTATAATTACTATTAAATTCTGATATTTTTACTCCTGAAGAAACATTTAATTTAATTAATTCGTTTTTACTTAGGTTTTTTAATATTCCTATTAAATAAAATTGAATTCTTTCATTCTTATTTAGTTTAACAGAAATTATTTCTTCTTTTAAATTGCTTTTTAATTTAATATTAACTACATCATTAGGTCTTTTAGAGTTTAAATACCCTTTTAAATCAGAAAATTTATTTATACTAATCCCATCGATTTGTTTAATTATATCTCCTTTTTTTATTCCAGCACTATTTGCCCCAGATCCCTCTTCAATAGAATTAATATAAAATCCTTCAGTGTCTTTTATTCCTAACTCTTTTGATATAGAACTATTAAGTGATGATCCAGTTACTCCAAGAAACCCATATTGAACAATACCAAATTCCATAATATCTTCAATTACTTTTCTTGCAATATTGCTTGGAACAGCAAATGAATATCCAATATATGAGCCAGTTTGAGACTGAATTGCTGTATTTATTCCAATTAGTTCCCCCTTTGTATTTACTAAGGCTCCACCTGAATTACCCGGATTAACCGCAGCATCTGTTTGTATATATGACTGTGTTGTTCTTCCTGAAGGATCCAAATTTCTTGATTTAGCACTAATTATCCCCGCAGTTACTGTAGAATTTAGATTAAATGGGTTTCCTACAGCAAGCACCCATTCCCCAATTTGTGTTGAGTCACTATCACCAAAAGTAGCATGTGACAAAACCTCACTACTATTAATTTTTAATAATGCAATGTCATTTTGATCATCACTTCCAATAAGCTCAGCATCAAATGTTTGATTGTTGTTTGTAGTTACCTCAATTTTATCAGCATTCTTTATAACATGTGAATTGGTTATAATGTATCCATCTGGCGAAATGATAACACCAGACCCTGTGCCAATTAATGGATGTCTTTGTTTTTTTCCAAAGATTAAATCCTGTATACTAAATCCATTTGAAATATTTGATGAGTTTTTTACATGAACAACATTATCTATTGTTTTATTTGCTACCTGAACAAAATCAGGTTTTTCAAAATTTAAACTATTTATAGCGTCATGAGAGGTCTTTACATTGCCTGTTAGTGGTTCGTTATAATTGTCAATACTAGTAATTGAATTTACTTTATCTTCAATTGATTTTATATAGTTTATACCCTTTATTAGAATAAATAAACTTATAATTAGTGTTAAAATTATAAATAGAAGCTTTTTCATAATTATATAATATTAATTATAAACATAAATCTATAAATTATCTAATTTTTAGATTAGATTTTTAACGTACATTTAACAATCAAGTTTTAGATTCAATTATTCCTATATTTGTTTTTTTATGAAAATTCAATTTTACAAATACCAGGGTTCAGGAAACGATTTTATTATAATTGATAACAGAGATAGTTGTATTAATAATTATGATGATGAATTTATCTCTAATCTTTGTGATAGGAAATACGGAATAGGCTCTGATGGATTGATTCTAATTGAAAATAACAAGGACTGTGATTTTACTATGAAATATTTTAATTCTGATGGTTCTGAATTAGGAATGTGTGGTAATGGAGCAAGATGTGTAACTCAGTTTGCTAAGAGATTAGGCATTATAAATAATTCTGCGATTTTTCAAGCTACAGATGGTGTTCATCATTCAGAGATTATAAATGAAAATTATGTTAGGGTAAAAATGAATGACATTGATATGAGCAACTATGATGTAATTGATAGAAAAAATAATAAATTGTACTTGAATAATGGTTCACCTCATCTTGTGGTTAATACTAATAATCTAGATCTGATTGATGTGATAAGTGAAGGAAGAAGGATTAGATTTAGTGACAAGTATAAAAAATTAGGGGTAAATGTAAATTTTGTGGAATATAATCATGATAATTCATCATGCAATGTAAGAACCTATGAAAGAGGCGTTGAAGATGAAACTCTTTCATGTGGTACAGGGGCAATTGCAGTCGCAATTGCTTTAAATTATTCTAACATAATAAATAACCAAGAAATTAAAATAATAATGAAGGGAGGTTGTCTATTAGTGTCATTTAAAAGAAAAAGGAATGCTTTTTCTAATATTTGGTTATCTGGGGATGTTAATGAAGTTTATAAAGGAGTAATTGATGGAGATATTAAAAGGTAAAAATATTTTTTTAAGAGCTTTAGAGCCTGAAGATTTGGATTATCTATTTTCAACGGAAAACAATGAAGATATATGGGAGATAAGTAGTACTTCTCAGCCATTTTCAAGGCATATATTATCAAAATATATAGAAAAATCTCATTTAGATATATACCAGGTTAATCAATTAAGATTAGTTATTTCAGATTATAAAAACAACTCTTTAGGGTTAATTGATTTATTTGACGTTGATTTTAAAAATTTTAAAGCAGGAATAGGGATACTGATTAATAAAGATAACCGTGATAAGGGACATGCTAAAGAGGCCTTAGAAATTTTAATAAAATATTGTTTTGCTTATTTAAATCTTCATCAATTGTATTGTAATATAATTGAAGAAAATAAAGCTAGCATTAGTTTATTTAAAAATTTAGGCTTTAATGAGATAGGATTAAAGAAAGATTGGATTTATTTTAAGGGTGAATACAAGAATGAATATTTATTTCAATTAACATGTACATAAAAAAGATAGTTGTAGCAATATCCATTATAGGATTATTTATAATGGGGGGGATTTCATATTATATATATAATGTAATGTTTGCAGTTAATACAAACTTTAATGAAGATTTCAAATACATTTATATCAAAACAGGTTCTGATTACGAAAATTTAATTGATAACCTTGGAGGTTATCTTATAGATGCTTCAACATTTAAAGTGTTAGCTGAAAGAAAAAACTATTCAAACAATATTAAGCCAGGAAAATTTATTATTAAGAGACACATGAATAATAATCAGATAATAAATTCACTTAGGTCAAATAACATTACTGTTGATGTGATATTTAATAATGTCAAAAATTTAAATGACCTTGCTGGGAAAATTTCAAATCAGATTGAGGCAGACAGCATGTCCTTTTTAACCTCATTTAAAACTGATTATTTCATTAATAAAGGTTTTGATGAGAAAAATATTTTATCAATCTATATTCCTAACAGTTATAATTTTTTCTGGAATACAAATGCTGAAAAATTTAACGAAAGAATGTTTGAGGAATACACAAAATTTTGGCAAAAAAATAATAGAGTTGAAAAAGCAGATAAAATAGGTTTGTCAAAAATTGAGATAATGATACTTGCTTCTATTGTATATGAAGAATCAAAACAAAATATTGATCTTCCAAGAATTGCTGGAGTATATATGAATCGGCTAAAAAATAATTGGAAGTTAGGAGCTGACCCTACTGTAAAATTTGCTGCATATCAACTTGACCAATATAAAAACACAATAATAAGAAGGGTTTTAAACAAGCATCTAAGAATTGATTCGCCATATAATACTTATAAATATTATGGTTTGCCTCCTGGAATTATTTCAATGCCTTCAATTCAAGCTGTTGATGCTGTTCTGAATTATGAAAAACATAATTATTTTTACTTTGCAGCAGATCCAGAAAACCCTGGGTTTCATAATTTTGCAAATAGTCTTCGTGAACATAAATCAAATGCAAGAATATTACATAAAGCATTGGATAAAAAAGGAATAAAAAAATAAATTTTAAAATTTATATTGACAATTTTTTACCTAGATCTTCTACAAATTTTCTAAATTGTTTATCTGTTGAAGAAAGATTATCTACAGTTTTACACGCATGAAGAACTGTTGCATGATCTCTTTTCCCAATCTGAGATCCAATACTTGCTAAGGATGCTTTAGTGAATTTTTTAGCAAAGAACATTGCTAGTTGTCTTGCCTGAACAATATGCCTCTTTCTAGTTTTTGATTGTAGTGTTTCAATATCCATTTGGAAATAATCAGATACAATCTTTTGGATATAGTCAATTGAGACCTCTCTTTTCGTATTTCTTACGAACTTTTCAATTATTTGTTTTGCTAATTCTATTGTAATCTCTTTTTTATTAAATGAAGCTTGAGCAATTAAGGATATTATGGCTCCTTCAAGTTCTCTAACATTGCTTTTAATATTCTTAGCAACATATTCAATAACATCATCATTCATTTCAATTCCATCACGATATAATTTATTTTTTAGGATGGAAATTCTTGTCTCAAAATCTGGATGTTGTAATTCAGCTGAAAGCCCCCATTTAAATCTTGATAATAATCTAAGTTCAATATCTTGCATATCTACTGGAGCCTTATCACTAGTTAAAATAACTTGTCTTCCGTTTTGATGTAGATGATTAAATATATGGAAAAACACATCTTGAGTTCCAGGTTTTCCTGAGAAAAACTGAATATCATCAATAATTAATACATCAATGATTTGATAAAAATATATAAAATCATTTCTGTTATTTTTTTTGACTGCTTCTACATATTGTTGAGTGAATTTTTCAGCTGTTGTATATAAAACAGTTTTTTCAGGATATTTATTTTTTATATCAATCCCGATAGCATTTGCTAGATGAGTTTTACCAAGACCAACTCCGCCAAAAACCAGAAATGGATTAAATGAAGTTCCCCCTGGCTTATTAGCAACAGCTATTCCAGCATTTCTTGCTAATCTATTGGAATCGCCTTCAAGAAAATTTTCAAAAGAATAATTTGCATTTAATTGAGATTCAATTTTTACATTTTTAATTCCTGGAATTACAAATGGATTTTTTAATTCAGGAACAGACTTGTTAATTGATCTTATTGGGTTTTGTAATTTGATATTATCTCCTGAACTAGGTATTTTTTCTGTAAAGGGCTGATTGTTTCCATAAGTATTTTGCATTTTTATAACGTAGACTAACTTTGCATTTTCCCCAAGAGTTTTTTGTAAGGCTACTTTTAATATTTTAACATAATGTTCTTCAAGCCATTCATAAAAGAATTTGCTAGGCACTTCAACACTCAAAACACCATCCGTAAGCTTAACAGCTTTAATAGGCTCAAACCAAGTTTTATAAGCTTGTGGTTGTATATTGTCTTTAATAAATTTGAGACATTTGGACCATACTGAGCTAGCTGTTATATTCATGCAAAAAAATTATGTTAGTTAGTCTTAACAAAACCCTAAAATTTAAATAAGGTTTTAGTTTAGCAAATATGTAAACAAATTTTTTAAAAAAAAAATTCAAAAGGGTTGTTTTTTAACTTTTTTTTTCTATGTATTTGTTTGTGTGAAACTACTAAATTTTTTATAATTAATCAATTATTTTTGGAATGAAAAAAATGAAAAAAATAAAACTACTTAATTTGAAAAAAGGAAAGGAGGACGTTTTAATTAATTATTTGTTATTGTAAAAAATTAATAATTCGTCTCCATTAATTGTACTCTTTACTATTGGTTTTGTTTTAACAACAGGGGCTTTTGTTCCATTTTTAAATTTTACAGAAGACTTGAATTTTCTAACTTCATCCCAAATATTTTCATTTAGAAAAGTTCTTAATGTTTTTTCCCCGCCTTCAACAATTGCAGAAATAATATTTTTTTTATATAAGATTTTAGCGATTTGATAAGCTATTGGTTTTTTAAAATCAATTATCTCTTTAGAAATAATAATTTTTTCTGCTTTAGAATTATAGACATTAAAATTGTCATTTATGTTATTGTCTTTACTTATAATAACTACTATTGGATCTTTTCCATACCAATCTCTAGTTGTTAGTTTTGGATTGTCTTCTGTGATTGTTTTTCTTCCTACTATTAAACACTGTTCTTCTGATCTCCACTTGTGAACTATTTGTCTAGAATATTTATTTGATATCCATACAGGTTTTACTTCATTTTTTGTTTTGGGTGCAATAAAGCCATCATTAGATTCTGCCCATTTTAAAATTATATATGGTCTTTTTTTATTTATAAATGTTAAAAATCTTTTATGATGAAGTTTACATTTATCTTCTAAAACTCCAAGAGTAACTTTAATTCCAGCTTCTTTTAATTGTTTTATTCCGCTGCCACTAACCTTATAATAAGGATCTACTAATCCGACAACAACTCTCGGTATTTTATTGTTAATTATTTGTTTAGTGCATGGAGGTGTTTTTCCTTGATGTGAACATGGCTCTAATGTTACATAAAGTGTAGATTCCTTTAATTGGGATTTACTTTTTACTGAATTTATTGCATTTATTTCCGCATGATTATTGCCAAAACTACTTGTGAATCCCTCTCCAATAATTTTATTATTATATACTATACATGATCCTACTGCAGGATTAGGATAGGTATTTCCAATTCCTAATTTGCCTAGTTCAATACATCTACTAATATATTTTTCGTGTATATTCACACTACAAAAGTAAAATAAAATGCTTCACTACAATGGTTATAAAATAAGACCTATTCAGTTAGAAGATAACACTCAGATTTGTAATGTTATTAAAGGTGTTTTTTATGAACTTAATCTACCCAAGATTGGCACGGCTTATGCAGATAAGGAAACTGATAGCATGTTCGAAGCATATCAAGAAATTAAGTCAATCTATTATGTAATTGAAAAAGATAATAATATTCTTGGTGGTTGTGGCATTAAAAAATTAAATGGCATTGATGAGAATATTTGTGAACTACAAAAGTTTTATTTTCATAAATCGCTAAGGGGTAAAGGTCTTGGTAAATTTATTCTTGATTTATGTTTAAAATTTGCAGCAAAGGCTGGTTATCATAAATGCTATCTTGAATCAACTTCAGTGTTAAAAACATCACATTACTTATACAAGGTTTTTGAGTTTGAAAATTTAGACGACCCTTTGGGTGATACCTCGCATTATTCTTGCGATGTGCATATGATAAAAAAACTAAAATGACTTTAGCTGATTTTAAAAATAAAATAAAATCCAGGCTATCATCTATTTATGAAAGTGATGAGTTGAATTCAATATTTTATTTACTATCTGAAGAGTTTCTGCAAATTTCTAGATCTAAGATATTATTAGCCGATGAGATTGAACTAGATTCTAAAAAACAAAAATTGTTTTTAGATGCTCTAGATAGGTTAAAAAAGAATGAACCTGTTCAATATGTTATAGGCAAAACAACATTCATGGATTTGGAATTTAATGTTAATAGTAATGTGTTAATTCCTAGACCAGAAACTGAAGAGTTGGTAAGACTTATGCTTAAAGATGAATTAGATGGTAAGGAAATATTAGATATAGGGACGGGGAGTGGCTGCATTGCTATTTCACTAGCTAAAAATCTACCTAATGCAAAAGTTTCAGCTTTAGATATAAGTGAAGAGGCTCTTAGAGTTGCAAGAGAAAATGCAAAGATTAATAATGTTGACATTAATTTTATTAATGTAGATATTTTTGATTATCAGACTGAAAAAAAATATGATGCAATTGTTTCTAATCCACCTTATGTTAGAGAATCTGAAAAAGCATTAATGAAAAGTAATGTATTAAAATATGAGCCAGAATTAGCATTGTATGTAAGTGATGATAATGCTTTGAGATATTATAATTCAATTTTAGATTTTTCTAAAAGTAATTTAGATAAAAACGGAAAAATTTATCTTGAAATAAATGAAAATTATAAAGATCAAATGTCAAATTTATTGAAAAATCAATTTTATAATAATGTTAATTTTATCAAGGATATTAATGAAAAATATAGATTTTGTATAACTTGCTAGACCTTGTTAAACTTTGAAATAATTGTATAAAAAATTTCTTCTAATACTTCTATTTGTGTTTTATTATTTTTTGAAAAAGATCCATGAATTTCATTTGCACCAATAGCTATAAATTCTTTAATGTTAATTGATTTAACTCCACTTCCAGGCATTATAGTAATTCTATTAGCAGCAATTTTAATTAGTTTTTCGAGTAATTTAATTCCATCAATAGCTGAATCTTCTTGTCCTGAAGTTAATACTCTGTCAATTCCTAGTTCAATAAGATTTTCAATCTCTTTAATCGGATTAGGAACTATGTCAAATGCTCTATGAAATGTGAACTCCAGCGGTCTTGATAATTCAACTAATTCTTTTGTCCTCTTTAGATCAATAGTTTTATCTTCATTTAAAATACCTGAAACTATTCCTTTACAGCCCATTTCTTTGAATTTCACTATATCCGCCTTCATTAGCTCAAATTCTTCATTAGAGTAATTAAAATCACCCTCCCTTGGTCTTATTAAGATAAATACAGGGATTTTAAGTTCATCAATTGTTTTTTTTGCTATTTCATAAGCAGGAGTTAATCCATCTAGATGAAGGTCTTTACAAAGCTCTATTCTATCTGCACCTCCTTGTTCTGCATTTATAGCAGATTCATATGAATTAGCACAAACTTCAATTATCATTTCTCAATTTTTTCTATATGAGTCGAGTAATTTATATCTAATTTATCTAGCCTATCAAAGAAGGAAGTAACTCGGCTAGTAAACTCTTGAAAATTTGATTTGTTTTTTGACCAGACTACTTCTGACAATGCAAAAATTCTTGGAAACACCATATATTCTACATATTCACTAGTTGACATATATTCAGTCCATACATTTCCTTGAGCCCCAATTATATATTTTGAAGATTCACTATCTAATTCTTTAGGAATAGGCTCATAGTTGTATATTTCTTCAAGTGGAGTGTAGCCACCAATAGCTAATGGCTCATTTGTATTCTCTGATTGATAATGATCTAAATAGCAAGTGGCATTTGGGGTCATAATTACATCGTGCTTCATGTTGGCTGCTTTTATGCCTCCTGAAGTTCCTCTCCATGACATTACGGTTGCATTTGGAGCAAGACCACCTTCTAATATCTCATCCCATCCAATAATCTTTTTCCCTTTACTACTAATATATTTTTCCATTCTAGTAATAAAATAGCTTTGTAATTCATGTTCATCCTTAAGATTTTCTCTTTTTATTACTCTTTGACAATTAGAGCACTGTTTCCATCTAGTTTTAGGAGCTTCATCACCACCAACATGAATATATTCTCCAGGAAATAGTTCTGCAACTTCATCAATAACATCTTCTAGGAAATTAAAAGTCTCTTCTTTAGAACAATAAATATCTTCAAAAACTCCCCATAATGTAGCTACATTAATATTTTTACCTGTACATCCTATTTCAGGATATGCTGCTATCGCTGCCTTTGAATGACCTGGCATTTCAATCTCAGGTATTATAGTTATCTCTCTTTCTAGCGCATAATTAACAATGTCTTTTACTTGTTCTTGAGTATAATAACCTCCATAACTTGTTTTGTCATATTTTCTAGGCCTATCTGTATAATGTCCTGCAAGGGTTGAATCTCTATAAGCTGCAACAGTGTTTAATTTTGGATATTTTTTTATTTCAATTCTCCAGCCTTGATCCTCAGTTAAATGCCAGTGAAATGTATTGAATTTAAGCATTGCTAATGCATCAATATATTTTTTAATGAAATCTACTGAAAACATATGTCTTCCAACATCTAAATGCATTCCTCTGTATTTAAATCTAGGATTATCTTCAACTATTTGACATTTAATTTCAATTTTTTTGTTTGTATGGGATTTGTTTTCAAAAGATGCTGGAATAAGCTGTCTTATAGTTTGGATGGCATAGAAAGCACCTTTATTATCACTAGAAGTGACTGTAATCAAATTTTTTCCAATTTCAAGTTTGTAAGCCTCAGGACTAGTAAAGTTTTTATCTAATTTAAATTCTATGTGATTATTAGACTGATTATTATTTTCTATTGATAAATACTTATGCTTTCCTTGATCTAGGAATGACTTTAGAAAATTAACTGAATTTTTAAATTCATTTGGATAACTTATAGAAGTTTTTGTATCTAAAATAAAATAATCATCAAGAAAAATTTGATTGCTAGGAGTAGGTATAATTTTAGATTCATAATTGGTAGAACAACCCAAATAAAAAAGGCTAATTATAAGATAAAAAACAGATAAAACTATTACTTTCTTGTACATCAATTTAGTATATTAGATGTCTAAAGATATATAAAATTATATTACTATTTTTTGAGCATTTACAATGGATATTAAAGATAAAATAAACTCGCTTCGAAAAGAACTTCATGAATATAATTATCAGTATTATGTTCTAGATAATCCTATTATTTCAGATTATGAATTTGATTTGAAATTAAAGGAATTACAGCGCTTAGAAAATGATCACCCAGAATTATATGACTCAAATTCACCTACATTAAGAGTTGGGGGTGAAGTGACCAAAGAATTTGAATCTTCTATTCATGTTAATCCAATGTTTTCATTAGATAATTCGTATTCAATAGATGAATTAAAGGATTGGGAAAAGAGAATTAGAAAACATGTTGATCAATCAATTGAATATACATGTGAGCTTAAATTTGATGGCGTGTCAATTAATTTATTATATGAAAATGGAAAACTAATTAGAGCAGTAACTAGAGGTGATGGTATTCAAGGAGATGATGTGACCGTTAATGTGAAAACCATACCAACAGTCCCCCTTGTTTTAAAAGGCGATTATCCTAAAAAGTTTGAGGCTAGGGGAGAGATTGTAATGCCTATTGAAGGATTAAAAAAGCTTAATCAAGAAAGAATAGCTAACAATGAAGATCCTTTTAAAAATACTAGAAATACAGCCTCTGGGAGTCTAAAACTTCAAGATAGCCATCAGGTTTCAAAAAGACCTTTAGAATGCTTGTTATATTCAATAAAGGAAGAAAATGATACTTCCTTGAATTCACAATATGATGCATTAAATAAAGCAAGTCAATGGGGTTTTAATATTTCTAAACACTACAACCTTTCAAACTCAATAGATCAAGTTTATGATTTTGTTAGATTATGGGAAGAAAATAGACATAGCCTACCTTATGATATTGATGGTATAGTTATAAAAGTCAATAATTTTATTCAACAAAAAACCTTGGGATATACATCTAAATTTCCAAGATGGGCAATTGCATACAAATTTAAGCCTGATCAGGCTTTGACAAAACTTTTAAGTATTTCATACCAAGTAGGTAGAACTGGCGCTATAACTCCTGTAGCCAATCTTAAACCTATTGAATTGGCAGGAACAGTAGTTAAAAGAGCATCTCTGCATAATTCCGATTTTATTTCTAAAATGGATCTTAGAATTAATGATTATGTGTACTTAGAAAAAGGTGGTGATATAATTCCAAAAATAGTTGGAATTGATAAGGAAAAGAGAGATTTGGATTCATCAACTTTAGATTATATTTCAACCTGTCCTAAGTGTAATTCACAATTGATAAAGAATGAAGGAGAAGCAAATCATTATTGCATGAATAGTAGCTTTTGTTCACCTCAGATAATAGGTAGAATACAGCATTTTATTTCAAGAAAAGCAATGGATATTGATGGGTTGGGTGCTGAGACCGTAGCATTGCTGGTTAATTCTAATATAATAAGAAATTATTCTGATTTATATAGCTTAAGTGTTGATGATGTCATTAATCTTGAAAGAATGGCTGAGAAAAGTTCTAAAAACCTTATTGATGGAATTAAACAATCATTAGCTATTCCTTTTGAAAGAGTCCTGTATGCACTTGGAATAAGGCATGTAGGGGCTACAGTGGCTAAAACTCTTGCAAGACACTACAAAAATATTGATTCATTAATGTTAGCTGATGTTTTGGAGTTAGAGTCTGTTGATGAGATTGGTGAGAAAATCGCATCTAGTGTAAAAGAATTTTTCAATGATAAAGAAGCCTTAGAAATTATAAATACTTTGAAACTGCATGGATTACAATTTGAAATAATTGAAAATAATAATGAACAATCATCAGAAAAATTGATTAATAAATCAATAGTTATATCAGGAGTATTTGAGAAATATTCTAGAGATGAATTGAAAAAACTAATTGAATTAAATGGTGGAAAAGTATCAAGTTCTATCTCAAAAAACACTTCATTTATATTAGCAGGAGAAAATATGGGACCTAGTAAAAAACAAAAAGCAGAGGAGCTAGGGGTTAAAATAATCTCAGAAGAAGACTTTGTTAAAATTATTTATTCATAGCTAATAAAAAAAGCCTGAAAATTAAAATCTCCAGGCTTTCATTAATATTACAATATAATTAGAATGTAGTCTCGCCTGAATTAGGTTGATATACGTAATTAAAAGTATAGTATCTGTTAGGATCTGTAAATGCATCTGGATTTTCAGGAGCACCTTGATAGTAGCTTAATATTTCAACTTTTGCATATTTACCATCAGCAGTTTTAAAAACTAATATTTTCCCCGCAGTTGGTGTAATTAAATATGTAGGTGGACCTGAATAAGTATACCACCCATTTCCACTTCCAGACATAATAGCATAACCACTATCACTGTCTTGTGTAAATAAATTCACATCCACTTCAGTCACATCTGCCATAGTTCCTGTAACAATATATGCGCCTGCATCACCAGTTCTGTCTGGCTCATCTGTAGTTCCCATTGACATACCACCATTGACAATTATATCAGTAGCTCTGAAGGCAATATCCCAATCTGTTTCACTATCTGTTTCCATTCCTAGATCAAAGTCAAATTTTGTGAATGCACCAGATATTGGTTGTCCTTGACCACCTTCTTGAGGAGCATATAGGTCTTCAACAGTGATTGAAACAACAGGTAATAAATCATCGCTATCGTTATCACAGGCTACAAAACTTGTCATAGCTAATGCAATTGTTAAAAATTTAATCGTTTTCATTGTTTTCATGTATTTTAAATTTATAAATGTTAAAAATTAAGGTTATTGATTTAAGAAACATTCTATCATAATTGAATGTTAATTTTACTGTAATAAATTCTTCCGCTTATATTGCTAATATTATTTATATCCTTAAAATTGAATACATTGTTTATGCCAAAACCAATTTTAGAATAATTGTTAATCTCTTTATTTAATGCTAAATCCGCGATCACATATCCTTTAACAAAATCATCATAAACATCTAAATAGGTATTATTATTTGTGTCATATAACCCATATTTACTTCTGTAGGTTAATCTTATGTTTCCGTTAAATTTAGACTCATAGTTTTCATAAAATAATTTTATATAACCCATATGCCTAGATCTATTGTATAATCCGAAATAATCATTTTTCTTTAATTGAAATGCGGGAGAAACAGGAGTTTCTCTTGCATACACCTCTCCATCATTAAATGCTCTTAAGCCTTCCTTATCAAAGGGAAATAAAAGTTGATATCCTGCTGATAGCTTAAAGTTATTATTAGGTTTGTATGAGGAGTTTATTTCTAATCCATAAGTAATAACTTCATTTATATTATAGTAGCTAAAAACATTTTGACCATTTATTTTATTTGCTATTACCCT
>Ga0066867_10000735_pt1 | contig 15947 bp, 10 predicted proteins | sample ETN01SmetaG_4_FD_65606 | JGI IMG/M metagenome (GOLD analysis project Ga0066867, IMG submission 65606) | Marine microbial and viral communities from oxygen minimum zone, Eastern Pacific Ocean - ETNP2014F12-01SV261 | ecosystem: Environmental > Aquatic > Marine > Oceanic ... | reverse complement strand
CAAATAGCCAATACACCTAATATGGATTTTTTGGCGAAGAACGGAATCACGGGTGGAATTAAAACAATTCCTGAAGGATTTCCTCCGGGAAGCGATGTATCGAACCTGTCTGTCTTTGGATATGATCCTGAACTTTATTATACAGGGCGTTCTCCTTTGGAAGCGGCAAGTATGGGTGTTGATCTGGATTCCGGGGATATAGCCTTCCGGTGTAACCTGGTAACTCTTAAACCGGCTATGAACGACCTTGTCATGGATGACTACTCCGCCGGACATATTTCTTCTGAAGAAGCAAAAGAATTGATCAATTTTCTTAATGATAAATTAGGGAATGAAAATTACATTTTTTATCCCGGCGTCAGTTACCGTCATCTTCTGGTATGGAAAGGCGGAAAAGAAAAAATGGATTTGCCTCCACCACACGATTTGACTGGAAAAGGGATAAAGGATTTAATTTTATCCCGAAGCGACGAAATCATGGAACTGCTGAGTAGTTCACAAATGCTTTTAAAAAACCATGCTGTAAATCTCAAGAGGGCAGGGGAGGGGAAAAAACCTGCGAATAGTATCTGGCTCTGGGGGAGCGGAAAAAAACCGGCTATGCCGAACCTTAAAAAGATGTACGGTCTTGAAGGAGCTGTTATATCAGCCGTGGACCTTTTAAAAGGGATTGGTATTTATGCCGGACTTGACGCGATAAAAGTGCCGGGAGCCACAGGCTACATCGATACGAATTATGAAGGTAAAGTTAGCAGCGCGTTAAAAGTTCTTGAAGAAAAAAATTTCGTTTATATACACCTGGAAGCCGCCGATGAAACTTCGCATGAGGGAAGTTTTGAAAATAAGATAAAGGCCATTGAAGATTTTGACTCTAAAGTTGTGGGGAAAATTCTCAAGGGAATAGACGGACATAAAAAATACAGGGTTCTTTTAACTTCAGATCATCCGACGCCCCTGAATCTTATGACCCATACTGCTGAAAAAGTGCCTTTTGCTGTTTATTCCCCGGACATGAAAGGAGACAAAACTATCGCGTTTAGCGAAGATTTGATTAAAGAGGGTTCAAAAAACTTTGAAAAAGGATTTGAAATAATGGAATATTTTGTTAAAGGATAAACCTGTTTAGTGGTTTGCTAATAGAGTAAAAATTTATGGGATTAATTGTACAAAAATATGGTGGCACTTCCGTGGGAAGCATTGACCGAATTAAAGAAGTGGCCAAAAAAATAGTTTCATCAAAAAAAAATGGTGTAGATGTTGTCGTAGTTGCATCCGCTATGGGAGGTGAAACCGATAAGCTTCTAAAAATGGCGCATGAAATTTCTCCTGAGCCTGGAAAACGTGAGATCGATTTGCTTCTTTCTTCCGGAGAAAGAGTGTCGTGCTCACTTCTTGCAATGGCTATTCAAAAACTTGGATATAAAGCCGCTTCTTTCACAGGACGACAGGTGGGAATTTTAACGGACAGCGCTCATACGAAAGCGCGAATTAAGAAGATTGAAGCGCATAAGATTAATAGAGCTCTTAAAGAAGGTTTGATTGTTATAGTGGCTGGATTCCAGGGAATAGATGAAAATGAAAACGTGACAACTCTAGGACGTGGAGGTTCTGATACTTCCGCGGTAGCTCTGGCCTCCGCTCTTAATGCGGACCTTTGCGAAATATATTCTGATGTTGAAGGGGTGTTCACTACTGATCCTAATATCGAGCCTGACGCAAGAAAATTAAATAAAGTTTCCTATGAGGAAATGATGGAGATGGCGAGCTGCGGCGCGAAAATTCTTGAAATTCGCGCGGTCCAATTTGCGAAGAAATATAATGTCCCTGTATATGTTAAATCGTCTTTTAAAAAAGGTGATGGAACTTTAGTAACCAAGGAGGATTCTAAGATGGAAGAAATTGAAGTATCTGGCATTACTTATGATAAAGATCAAGCTAAAGTCTCAATAATAGGGGTGCCGGATAAACCGGGTATTGCTTCTAAAATATTTAATGTTGTGGCTGACGCGAATATTGTTATTGATATGATAATTCAGAATATCAGCAATGAGGGATTGACCGACATTTCATTTACTGTGCCTAAAAACGACGCTAAAAGCGGTTTGGAATTAGCCAAAGACGTTGGAAAAGAAATCGGGGCGAAAGATGTGAAGATAGATAAAAATATGTCTAAAATATCCATTGTTGGCGCGGGGATGAGGAGCCATTCCGGAATTGCCGCGAAAATGTTTAAGGTCCTGGCAAAAGAGAATGTCAATATTCTGATGATCAGTACATCGGAAATTAAAATCTCATGCGTCATAGCGAATAAATACACGGAATTAGCTGTTCGGGTACTTCATAAAGCCTTTGGGCTGGGAAAAGGGAAATAAATTATCAGTTAACAATTAACAATGAGCAATTAAAAGATATTAGTGCTAAATCAAGTGAGACTTTTTCTGCAAAGCAATATTTGTCGCAATAACCATATTAATAATAAATTGATTATATCGACAATATTCTGTATGATTGCTTTGTGTCAAAACGCATTTCAGCTTTCAGAAGACCTTTTGTATTTATTCTCTTTTTAACTATTTTTAGTTTTCGCTTCCTGGAATTTGATAACCTGCCCCCTGACCATTTAACAAACCATATTTCATCCAATCAAAAGGTGTCTCTCAGCGGCATAATTGATTCACCACCAGAAAAGTTCAGCAGAAAAACTCGCCTCAATATAGAATCAGAATATTTGACGACTAAAGGTAAAGAAATAAAAGTCTCAAGCAGGGTAAGAATTACAGTTTATGAAAAAAATTTGCCTTTTAAATATGGAGACAGGATAAAAATTAATGCTGTCCGGTTGCGCCTACCTCGAAACTTTAAAAACGAAGGTACTTTTGATTATGAATCTTACATGAAAAATAAGGGGATATACGTTACTGGATCAGTAAGTAAAGGAAAAAAAATAGAGTTAATTGATAGAAACAACGGTTTTTGGGTATTAGAAAAGATTTATTATTTTAAAGACAGTATGTTGTCATCATTCGAATCTTTTTTGCCATTTAGAAATTCAACTATAATTAGAGCAATGGTGCTTGGGGACAAAGGGGCTTTATCAAAAAGAGACAGGGAAACATTTATGAGGTCAGGCACCGCTCATTTAATGGCAGTATCCGGGTTGCATGTCGGGTTTCTTGCGTTTGTTTCATACTGGATCATAAGAAAAATAACAGCTCTCGTTATGGTTCGTTTTTTTATTGAGAAAGCCCTGTCAGGCTGGATGATTCCTGTCTCAGCCATTCTCAGCATTATTCCAGTTCTATTTTATATGGTGCTAGTGGGCTGGAAGGCATCTTCTATGCGGGCCGGGATAATGGTTGTTGTCTATCTTATTGCAGTAGCGCTTTCAAGAGAAAAAGAAATTTACCGTAGTATTTTTATAGCCGCTTTTATCATACTCTTCTGGAAACCATTATCGTATCAAGATATAGGCTTCCAGCTTTCATTTATTGCAGTGTTGACCATTATTTTTTGTTATCAGGAGTTGATAAGGAAAAAAGATACATTAAATGATCTTCCAGTTAAGAAAAATAAAATAATTCAAACTCTGCGTGGAAATCTTGAGATTAATCTATTTGCTGTTCTCGGAACTGCTCCCCTAATTTTGTATTATTTTAATCGCATAACCCCGTACGCTTTTTTTGCTAATATTTTAGCGGTTCCTCTTGCGGCGTTGATTATCCCTGGAGCTATAATCTGTATGATAATCTTCCCTGTTTTTGAATGGGCAGGTATTTTAGGATTTAAAGTCATCTCATTTTTAACATCAACCTTTATGTTTATAATAAATTTTTTTTCAGAACTCCCAATGGCAAGTTTGCGCTTCGCGACTCCTTCGATTTGGGCTGTCTTCAGCTTCTACTTACTTGCTTTTCTTTTGATTAAATTAAAAGAAAAGAGACAACGGAAATGGATATTAATCTCAGCAGGTGGCATCTTATTAATTTCTTTATCAATAAATTATTTTCCTTTCTGGAGGGATTCATATTTAAAAGTTACTTTTCTTGACGTGGGGCAGGGAGACTCTACACTGATAGAACTTCCTGATGGGAAAAATATGCTCATAGACGGAGGAGGTTTATTCGGAGATTTTGATATCGGCGAAAGTGTTGTAGCCCCTTATTTATGGGACCAAGGAATTGAAAAATTAGATTTTATAATCCCTACACATTCAGACAATGACCATATAGAAGGACTATTTTACGTGCTAAAAGAAATGAAAACTGGAGTTTTATGGACTAATTCATTAATACCCTTCAAAACAAACCTGCGACGACTGGAAAATCTTGCAACTAAGAAAAAAATTCCAATTAAGAATCAAAGTATTTCATTAAACAGCTTAGATATCAAAATTGAAAAAATCCACCCGACAAAAGGGTTTGCTTTAAATTATTTTGACAGAAATGAAAATAATTTTTCAACGGTTTTAAAAATAAGTTATGGCGAAATATCATTTCTCTTTGCCAGCGATATTGAGAAAGAAGCGGAAGAATATTTAGTGAGACTACATGGCAACAAGCTCCGTTCCACAATCCTTAAAGTACCGCATCATGGGAGCAAAACCTCCAGTACGACGAGTTTTATAAAAGCAGTTAAACCTGAGGTTGCTATAATATCAGCAGGATATATGAATAGGTTTCAACATCCAGCTAAAAAAGTGGTTGACCGGTATAAAAAGAATAGTATAAAATTCCATCGTACTGACCTTGAAGGTGCCATAACCATCACAACCGATGGATTGAAATATAAAATCAAGACATACATTGATGACAAAAAATAAATTTTGACTTTTTATTAACTATAGCGAAGAATATAAATAAGCAGAGAAAGAGAATTATCGCCTCTCATCTCATTCCAGCTATTATGCTGGAATCCAAACCATATTCCGTTTCCAGTCGTGAATGAAACGCAGAATTTTGTAGAAAAAACAATCACGTATATTTTTTTACTTTTACACTAAGAAATTTTACATAAGAATTGACAATTTCCATGACCTTTACTGAAACTTCTCTGTTTGATGCCATACCTTTTTTGATATCCTCCTTACTTCTTTTATGCTGTATATTGATTTATCTTTATGATCAGAGAAAACTTAGGCAGCGATTGGAGAATGAAATGCAGGAATGGTTCGAAAAAGAATTTAGGAGGGGTTTGGGAAACGTGGATAGAAGAGAGAAAAGGGGAACTGGAAGAAAAAGCGGGAGAAGATCCTACGACAAAAAATGAAATTCTTATAGAAAGCACCAGTGAATAAAAACCTAGCTTTTCAATCTTCCGAAATTTTCAATCTTGAGTTTAATATATTCTAAGTATAAAATCTTAGTGCGGAGAGGCTCCGCTATCAGGATTGAAGCTCCCTGTAGCAGAGCTACGAGGTATCTTCAGTGTAGAGAATGATTTTATTTTAATTTCACTTGCTAATCCTGCAGCAAGCTGCGACAGCGATCGCTAAACACTTTCGGCATGGAGAACCGAATAGTATAGGAACATACCGTATCGCTTTTTATTTCTTGCCTTATTCCAGGGCTCAAAAAGAAGATGAGGGCTTTAATAGGGGTACTATTCTTTTTTGTTCTGTCGCTGACAGCATCCCTTATCCTGTACTTTTTCCTCATCCGTCATAGACCAAAGGCAAGGCGCAGGGGAAAGCCTAAAGCAAAGTCAATAACAAGCCCAAAAGCCTCTCTTGTTAAGCCACAAACCCAGGCAAGACCCTTAGGAACACAAACTCCGACCCCTTACAGGTATGAACTACCCCCGGAAATTCCACGCGATATTAATACATTAAAGATAATCGCTACAGAAGATCCAAACATCATTATTGATATCGTAAGAAAGTGGATGAGGGAGAGATGATTTCTATCCACGAATTAAGCAAATCAAACTAACTTCAAGGGCAACTCTAGTCCTGTCAAAATTCCCAAAATGCTATTTGCCAAGCAAAACTGAGTCACCTGTATAGAAAAAACCTGCTACAGAAGCGGTCATAAAAGTGGCCAGGGTGCCGCCAAGAATGCATTTGATAGCAAGGTTTGCCAATTCGCCCCGTTTTGTCGGTACGATGGTCCCTATACCACCTATCCAGATAGCCGCAGAACCAAAATTGGCAAACCCGCATAACGCGTAAGAGGCAATAACTACTGTGCGGGGAGAGAGTTGAATCCCGCTTGATAGTAAATTGGAAAAACTCGTATAAGCGACAAACTCGTTGATAATGGTTTTTTCTCCTATCAGTTTGGAGATTACCGAACAATCAGCTGCAGGAATGCCCATAAGCCAGGAAAACGGCCAGAGGAGATATCCTAACAACCCCTGGAGTGTCCAGTCTAAAGAAAGCCCTGTGACACCTGTAATCCCATTTCCGATAAAGCCGACAAAGTAGTTAGCCATGGCAACTAATGCAACGAATGCGATCAGGGTCGCTCCGATATTGAGGGCAAACATTGCTCCTTCTGAAGCTCCCTGTGCTGCAGCATCAAAAATATTGACGCTGTTTTTATTTTCTTCTGAAGGGACATAACCGCTGGTGGCAGGTGTTTCAGTCTCCGGCACTAAAATTTTAGCTATCACTACAGCCGCGGGAATGGACATTAGGCTGGCAGTTATAAGATGACCCGCAATATTTGGGAAATGCGGCTGCATCATTTTAACATAAGCGCCAAATACACTTGAGGCTATGGTAGCCATACCCGTTGTCATTACTACCATCATTTCTGAACGTGTCAGTTTTTCAACGAATGGACGGATGGTCAAAACAGACTCAAACCCGACAAACAGATTTGCGGACGCACAAAGAGATTCCGCGCCGCTGATTTTCATGAATTTTGTAAATATCAAGGCGAAAAAAGAAATAACTTTTTGCATAATCCCAAGATGGTAAGAAACCGCCATTAATGATGAGAAAAATATAACGAGAGGTAATACCTGCGTTGCAATGATAAATCCGAAAGAACCTTCCGTGCCCGGGGGAAGAGCTAAAGGACCGAAAACAAACTGAGCTCCCACATCAGCAAAGCTTAACAACTTGATAGCCACTTTATTTAAAAAATCAAAAAATGCTTTCCCGATATCTGTGAAAAAAACAAAAAAACCGAGTGAGATCTGCAACCCAACACCGACACCCACTGTCCTGAGGTTTACAGCCTTCCGATTTTCCGACAGGAGATAGGCAACTCCCAGCATGCAGAATATTCCACTAAAACTGATAAAATTGTATATTTGCATATTAGAGATTCAATTATACATTTTATTAAGCAGGATTTCAGAATAATACATATAAGTAATATTAAATCGCAGTAGATGGAGGCAAGGAAGGGAAATTGAAGCTTGTGGCCGATCGTCAAATAATAAATGACTTGGCAATCACAATTTAATTCCAAATTATGCGTCAATTTCACGAAACCAATGCAGGACAAGGCTTTAGCCTTGCATAACAGGGTGTCCGAAAACGTCAGCATTTATCATTTCAACTGAAAGGAGAAATCTTCGACCTATTAATTAAAAGATCATTTATAATATTAAACACCTCACGAGAACTAAAAAATAGAACACGGATAAAAAGGGTAAAAATCTTTTTTTAAAGGAAATAAACGGAAGGTAATTCTTAGCTCTTGGTTTTAATGAGATTCTGCAAAACTATGCTCAAATTTTCCATATGATACGGTTTTTTTAAAATATCAATAAAGCCATATTCTCTAAAATTTGCCATTACCTGATCATTGGAATAACCGCTTGAGACAATTGCTTTCACATTGGGGTCAATTTTTTTAAGTTCCTGGATGGTCTGCTTACCTCCCATTCCACCTGGTACTGTGAGGTCAAGGATTACTGCATCAAAAACCTGGCCTGAATGCTTGGTTTCTTTGTATTTCTTCACAGCTTCTTCGCCGTTTTTCGCAAGTTCTGTCTGGTACCCCAGAGTCTTAAGCATGGTTTTCAGCAAATCTCTTAAATACTCCTCATCGTCCATTACGAGCACCCTGCCCGTACCCTTAACAATGCCTTTTTTTTTCTTTTCAACGCTCAATGATTTATCCGATGCCGGCAGGTAAATATGGAAGGTGGACCCCTTTCCTAAGCTTGAATTTACATTAATAAAACCATCATGGTTTCTAATTATCGAATGAGATGCACTGAGTCCCAGACCGGTTCCTCTTTCTTTAGTCGAAAAGTAAGGGTCGAAAATTTTATCAAGATTATCGGGCGTAATGCCTGTTCCATTATCTTTAATTGATATCCTGACATAAGGGCCGGGTTGAAGAGATAATGGATCATTAACGCCTACAGTTACGTTTTCTATGCGTACCTCAATAACTCCACCTTCAGGCATAGCTTGATTGGCGTTGATCACAATGTTGTTAATTACCTGGTTAATCTGACCTTCGTCTATTTCCAGAGGGTAAAGCCCACCAGGTATTTCAAACTTGCATTTTGAAGCAGAACCCTTGAGAGTAAAACTAATTGTTTCTTTTACAAGTTCAGCTATATCGGTGGTTTTCTTTACCGGCGATCCGCCTTTTGAAAAAGTAAGTAGTTGTTGAGTCAGCCCGCTCGCTCGATGCACTGCTTTTTCAGTATTGCTCAATATCTCTTCTATTTTTACATCTTCTGATTTTTTTTGATAAGCAATTTTCGCTATTGAAATATTTCCGAGGATTAAGTTGAGGATATTATTAAAATCGTGTGCAATGCCGCCTGCAAGCAAGCCGATGGATTCGATTTTCTGGGCTTTCAAATGTTCTCGTTCAAGCTTGCGGCTTTCAGTTATGTCGCGGAAAACAAGAACCACGCCTATGATTTTGCTGTCCTTATCTCGTATAGGCGCGCCACTGTCTGCAACAATTCTTTCCTTACCGTTTTTTGCAACAAGCACGGTGTTATTCGCCAACTCGGCCGCGTGGCCGGTTTTCATTACTTGTTCAACAGGATTTGCGCATGGTTCGCGTGTTTGCTCATTAATAATTTTAAAAACATTTTGAAGCGGTTTTCCTGCTGCATTCTCCTGTCTCCAGCCAGTGAGTTTTTCCGCTACACTGTTTATTAGAATCACATAACCTTGAGTATCTGTGGTTATCACTCCGTCGCCTATCGATCTCAGTGTCACGGCAAGTCTCTCCTTTTCCTCGGCCAGCGCTTCCTCCGCCTGTTTGCGTTGCGAAGCCTCCATAACCAGAGAAACCATGTCTGCAATAGAACCGGCAAATACCTGCTCCTCTTGTGTCCATTCTCTGGGTAAACCGGTATGTTCATGGCAAACAATCCCTACCATTTTTCCATGAATGCGAATTGGAGTGTCCATCAGTGAAGTGATTCCATGCGCGGAAAGGTATCCTTCATTAAATTCTTTAGTCCTTGGATCGGTAAATGGATTATTTGCAGCAATAATACGTTCCTTTTCTAAGGCCTTAAAATATTTCGGGTAGTGATTCACTATTAACTCAGTGCCTTTTTCATGTCTGTTCTTAGTTTGTTCATAGAGGTCTTTGCAAATAATCTTAGAATGATCCAGGTTGTAAAACCAGGTACTGGCTCGCTCTGTTTTAAGAGTTTTTGAACTTGCTTCGGTTATTCTAATTAAAGCGGAATCCATATCTGTGATATCTTCTTTAGCTAGTTCCACAATTTCAGCCTGTTGTCCTATAATCTGGTTTGTTCTTTTTAGAAGCTCCTCAGCTTTTTGCTTGATCTCTCGATTTACCCGGACAAGTTCTTGAGAACTTAGATCCAGCGAACGTTCGATCAATTTACGGTCGGCGTCAAACTGGTCATAGGCCTCGCTAATTTTCCCAAACAAATTATTCCATTCTTTTGGAATAGAATATGCTTTCCCGAGGTAGCGTTTAAATTGGCGTAGCAGCAATTTGTTCATAACTTATTTCTCTGAAAATGTTGTAATCGTCATGGTTTGGTTGTGCAATTCGCATTTGGCGGAAGGGACGAAAGGAGAAATCTCACCATAAGAATAAAACCCTGTCATGACAGCATTGTCTCCCAACACTTCACGAACACTTTCCACCTCCTCTTCTATTCTTTGCTGAAGAATCAATTTACGCCCAACACAACTGATCAGTACTGCCAAATCTGGCGTTATTGACCCAATTGCTTCATAACTGGTATTGGCAGCACCTATAGCGCCATCAACCAGGCGATCAAAATTGGCTTTCATCAAACGAGCATAGGCGCCTTCCGGAACATCACCGGCAAAAGTCATACTTTGTTCTTCTTCATTAACCAATAAAATTGTGCGAACCAACCCTGTATCGGCTTCATCCAAATTGAATCGAATACTCAACGGGAAAAGCAGGCCGGTAGCAGGCAAACCTGCTGCCTGATCACCTAAATATTTCTTGTATAGTTCCAAAGCAGATTGCCCATCTAATTCATACAAGACATTTTCTTTTGAGCGCGTTATCAAACGGTCAGGACCAAAAGAATCCCAGCCACCCATCGAGCCATACCCAATTTTCAAACGGGTACCGTAAAACCCCATAACTGCTATATTGGGGTCTTCAGTGAAGCTATCCAAACATACCAGAGTTTGTTCAAACCGCTCACCATCTCCAGCTAATCCTCCGGTAACAGAAATCTGAGATGGGAGATTTTTTGTCAAGCCTTTTACTAGCTCACTGCCATTTACTTTATGGCCATCAGAGAGCACGAATACATGAATTAAGCCATCCTTTTCAAGCGATGCCGCTAATTGCTCTCCTGCCTGAAAACTATTTTCCACTTCATCTATTTTCGTCTGAGCACATTGCAGTTGAGTATGTTCAAAGTAAACTGCTGTAACAACTAAAGTATCATCGGAGACCTGTGTGTCCATGATTTCACCGGCTGTAGAGCAACCAAAAATATGGGCCGCAGGATAAAACGATTTAATTTCATCATAACGTTTTTTCTCTTTTAAAATATTTGTGCTACCAAATATAAGGACCAACTGGGCTGATTTTTCTAATTTTCCTGAAGGATTTGATAGCCACCCTTCTTTATCCATCCATTTTAATTGCTCAATTTTCATATCTATAAAAAAAAAGTTTTAGGTGCCCGTAATTTAAATCAGATTCCCCAGGCACCGCTTAGATGTAAATTTGCTCCGTTTACATAACGAGCCTCTTCGGCGAGGAGGAACTTTGTCACTGAGACAGCATCGGAAAGCTCTCCCACGTATCCGGCAGGAATGTTCTTGACCATCTTCTGGAGTTCTTCTTCCGGAGCGCTTCCAGAGTGGATGAAGCCCGGAGATATGCTATTCACGGTGATGTTGTGAGGGCCAAGGACCTTTGCAAGTGAACGGGTCAAGATCAGAATTCCCGACTTTGCTATATAGTGGGCGGTAATCTGTGGCTGGGCAACCATTCTGTCGGCATTGGCCATGCTGAAATTAACAATCCGGCCCCACTCATTCTTAATCATACGGGGAGCTACGATACGGCTCATGTAGAAAACGGGGTGTAAATTATTGTCGAACATTTCGTGCCACCCTTCGATGGTTTCATTGAGGAGAGGCCGCCGATGGTAAGGACCGGCGCAATTTATAAGAGCGTCGATTTGTTGAAACTCGGAATACGCCTGTTCTGTAAAGGCTTCGCATGCTTTCGGATCGGATACATCGCATCGCCCTGTCAGGGCTCTACCACCTTTTTCGCGTATGGTTTTGGCTGTTTCTTCGGCTTCGTTAACGCTATTACGGTAACACAGAGCTATCGACCATCCATCTTCAGCAAGCCGGAGTCCGATAGCTCTTCCTATGCCCTTAGCACCACCAGTAATTAATGCTACTCGATTAGTCATGTTTATGATTTATGATGCTCTTCTTTCTGTTAGAAACATTTCAATTATGTGATAAATTTTATCATGCTGTTCCAAGTCTCAATAATAATCCTAACAGCCTTAATAGAAATTTCCTTTTTAGGCGCCACTTCTCCCATCTAGGAACAGCTCCGGCAGATAAATCCCATTAGAAAGCTTAGGCAGGGTGGTAAGACCTTAGCTAATTATCTAACGGTGTGAAGATGAAATTGAAATTTCCTAAAATGCTTTAAATTTAACCAAAAACGCGTGAACTAATCTTCACATTATTAACTTAAGCGAAACCAACCTGAGAAGTCAATATTTTTTAGGTTCCTGAACGGTTTGCCTGCCTCCCATTCTACCGGGTACTGTCTGTCTGTATGATAATGCCTAGAGGCAGGCAAGTTGCGAGGAATGCGCTCGTTAAACACTTTCAAATGTTGAGACTTCAGGTTGTCGGCATGGGTAAATTTTGCTATATTTCAGCTCATGAAAAAAATACTAAATTACTATTTTGAATTAGAAAAAAACAGGACGGACATAAAAACAGAGTTTATTGCCGGGGCTACCACGTTTATGACTATGGCCTACATTATTTTTGTCAATCCCGCCATTCTTTCCGCACCTGATGGATCAAACATGGACTTCGGCGCTGTAACTGTAGCCACATGTTTTGCCGCGGCTTTTGCAACGTTAATGATGGGTTTTACCGCCAATTACCCAATCGCTTTAGCGCCCGGAATGGGCTTGAATGCCTTTTTCAGTTTTGTTGTCTGCGGAAAAATGGGTGTTCCCTGGCAAACTGCGCTTGGGATTGTTTTTATCTCCGGTGTAATCTTTACTCTGTTATCCGCGTCACGGATACGAGAATTAATAGTTAATTCTATTCCTCAATCCTTAAAAATGGCCTCAGCAGCAGGCATTGGGCTTTTTATTGCTTTTATAGGACTGAAGTCGGCAGGTTTTGTTGTCTCCGATACGAATACTTTTATTACCCTCGGAGCACTCGGTTCGGCGCCAACTCTTCTTTCTTTAACAGGATTGATCATTCTTATTACACTTTCCGCAAGGAAAATTAAAGGCGCAATATTAATCAGTATTCTTTTTACCGGAATTATTGGCATTTCCTTTGGTATGATAGAGTTTAAAAATATTGTTGGGACCGCGGACTTATCAAAAACTTTTTTTAAACTCGATATTATCGATATTTTTCAGTTGAAGTATCTTGCTCCTATTCTGATTTTTCTCTTTTTTGATATGTTTGATACTATCGGCACTTTAGTCGGGGTAGGGGAGCAGGCAGGTTTTATAAAAGATGGGAAACTTCCAAGGGGAAATCGAGCGCTTGTCAGCGATTCAGTTGGGACAATTGCCGGGTCTCTTCTTGGCACATCCACGGTTACCAGTTATATCGAAAGTTCGGCCGGTATCTCATCAGGTGGAAGAACCGGTTTGGCAAATGTTTTTACAGCGCTTTTTTTTATAACGGCACTCTTTTTTGTTCCATTAGCCGAAATGTTTGGAGCCGGATATAAGGTTTCTGAAAATGCTTATTTATACCCGGTAACCGCTCCTGCTTTAATAGTGGTAGGGTCATTGATGATGGGCAATGTTAGAAAAATTCAATGGAACGATATTACTGAGGCATTCCCCGCTTTTTTAACGATTATTTTAATGCCTCTCACTTTTTCAATTGCCGAGGGGCTTGCCGCGGGCTTTGTTTTTTATGCCTTTTTGAAACTTGTATCAGGCAGAAGTCATGAAGCAAACTGGCTCGTTTATGGATTAAGTCTGATTTTAATTTTACGATACATTTTTTTATAAAAAACCAATGACTACTGTCCAATTATGTCATCAAAAAAACCGATAATAGGAATTCTTTGTGATATAAATAAAGAGGAGGGGAAGGAAGACCGTCCGCTTTATTTCGTTAAATCGAATTATGTCTCCGCGGTAAAAGAAGCAGGGGGTATCCCTTTGATAATCGCACCCTCAAAAGATGAAAACGATCTAACAAAGACACTTAATCTTATCGATGGTTTGCTCATGCCGGGAGGAGATGATATTGACCCGAAATATTTTAAGGAAGAGCTGCATCCATCTGTAGTGCTGATTGATCCGCAAATCATACAATTTCAAATGGGTTTTTTAAATAAAGCTTTGAATAAAGGTATACCTATATTTGGTATTTGCGCGGGGCTTCAGATAATTAATATTGTTTGTGGCGGCAATATTTATCAGGATATACCGTCTCAATATTCAAAGCCGATTAAACATAAAAAAGATGAAAAAGAGAAAGAAGATACATATCACAATGTAAAGATTGAAAAAAATACAAAGCTTTATAATATTCTTCAAAAGGGAGAAATAACCGTAAACAGTACCCATCATCAGGCTTTAAAAGACGTTGCAGTGGGGTTTAAGGTTACTGCCCGGTCGGAAGACGGGCTCATAGAGGCCATTGAAAGCAGGAAACACCGATTTGTAATCGGCGTTCAATGGCATCCGGAAGATTTATACAAGGAAGATAATCTTTTCCTGAAATTGTTTGAAAGGCTTGTTAGTGAATCCGGATAGAGCGTAATCCCCGGGTTCCATCGATTCTTTTATCTGCAAGATCGGAGACAATTCAGAGGCAAAAAGAGAAACATCATTAATTATCTTTGGCAGCAGCGGAAGGCGCTTCTTCTTTTTTATCTTCCAGTGAAGGCTTGACGTCATCCACTTCTTCTTGAATTTCTTTTGTGGCTTTTTTGAAGTTTTTAATTCCTTTACCGAGCGCATCACCTATTTGAGGCAATTTGCCAGCACCGAAAATAATTAAAACCATTATTAGTATAATAAAAAGTTCACCCATTCCTGGCCAGATCATAAATCCTCCTTTGTAAATTGTGGCATTTCATTTAATGTATTTATTATGTATACCAGAGTTGGCGACAAAAAGTCAATCATTCTTTCCTATTCGCGATTTTTGGTGAGATATCTTTTAAACACCTTATTTGACGCTGACCTCTACCATAAATATAACCAAATGTGCTAATAGAATCAAACATTATTTCATTTTAAGGGTGTATATTTATAAATTAACTGTATAACTTCAATCTTTGACTTTTTCCGCTTTTTGGCGGTTAACCTGATAGGATTTGAAAAAAATGTCTAATGCCGGTAAAATGAATGCTTTGCTGATCTTCTAACCTTCTAAACGAAACAGACATGACAGGAGAAAATAGATTTTATCTGCCAAATGCATTTTTAAGCGTCCTTAATCGCTTTTTTTTTAAAAAACCGCCACTTTCCCCGGTCTATGGAAATAAAAAGCTGAAAATCTTAGTTTACCAGGTGGGAAATATAGGGGACCTAATTGTATCGACACCGGTTTATGTGGCTTTGAGGAAGAAGTATCATGACGCGGAAATTGCTCTTTTATCATCAAGCGGGTCAAAGAAATACGTGGGCGCTGAAGAAATTATTAAACCATTAAATCTCATAGATAATTTTCATGTTTTTTTTCCGGATGACTTTGTTTCTTTCAAGCATTATTACGCTTTTTATCGCACTATACGCAATGCAAAATATGATTTAATTGTTTATCTGCCTTCCAACCTCTGGAAAACATTTACTATCTGCAGGGACATGATCTTCTTTTTTCTAGCGGGAATTAAATATGGTGTTGGTTTCCGGATGTATGAAGATTACTATTTCTACCTAAAAGATGACTTCCTCCCCAGAAACGAGATAGACCGTTTATTTGATTTATTGAAACCACTGGAAATAGAAAATGGAAATAAACTTACTCAGTTCGCGATATCAAATGAAAATACTAAATTTGTACAGAGCTTATTGTCCAAGCATGAAATCACCGGGAGTCAATTGAAAATTGGCATCATGCCAGGCGGGAAGTACCCTGCGCGCTTATGGCCCGGACACTATTTTGCCGAGTTGATTAACAAAATAAACGAAAACTTTTTAGTAAAAATTATCTTGGTAGGCAGCGAATCCGAGAAAAAACTTGTGAAAAAAATAAAAAATCAAATAAAAAAGAAACCTTTGGACATGTCCGGGTGTCTAACTATTCATCAAACGGGTGCTTTAATAAAACAGTGTCATTTATTAATTAC
>Ga0066867_10000734_pt1 | contig 15961 bp, 10 predicted proteins | sample ETN01SmetaG_4_FD_65606 | JGI IMG/M metagenome (GOLD analysis project Ga0066867, IMG submission 65606) | Marine microbial and viral communities from oxygen minimum zone, Eastern Pacific Ocean - ETNP2014F12-01SV261 | ecosystem: Environmental > Aquatic > Marine > Oceanic ... | reverse complement strand
AAAGGCTCTTCCCGTGCCCGCGAGGTCTTCTTCCATTACGGCAGCGCAGGCGATTCCAATCGTGATGATTGCTCCAACGGAGGCGTTCGGGCAGTTCGTCGCTGACAATATTGGTTATTTAATCCTAACGATAACCGTTTTAACCGAACAATCCTGTATTTCTAAATCAAACATTGTTTTTGAATCCTTCTTAAATAAGCAGAGTCTTATTTAATGAGTTTTCTTTTTTTTCTTCATGTAGGGTTACAGGCATAAGCCACCTGTAGCCCTTTTTTTATGTGGAAATTTTGTATCATAGAAACGGCAGAAATTGTCAGGAATCAGCAATTACGATAGACATTTTACTGTGTCCAAATTGTGTGCAAAATAATCTTAATCAGCCTTAACCCACCTTAATCACCTTAATTGACAAGCTGATATAAAATATTTTAAAGTAAAGATTAGCGGCCAAACTTACCTAAAATCAAGTCGTTAAAAAAAATTAAAAAAACGCTAAAAACTACCTTGGGAGCAGGGTGTCGGAGGTTCTAATCCTCTCTCCCTGATCTGTTTTTTCAATTGGTTAGCATTTTTGGGTTGACCCATTTTTGTCAACTATAGTCACCCATTAGAAGTCCGTTGTCAAAGACAAACATTGGGGGTAGGTAACTATAACGTTTCCCGATTAGAGCGCTAGAGGACAAGATTTATCGGAAATTCAGTACGAATTTTTATTCTGGATTACACGTAGTAGCACTCGGGAATGACAAAGGAGTATAAATTTTTTTTAATAAGGGGGAAAAAGGAGTTAAACATGAAGCGGAGAGTTAGGCAAACGACGGAACCTCTACACATATAAAACAGCACATAGATCTGATAACACAATATTTTACATAGATAACATAAAGCTATACTTAGAGTCAAGCTAAAACCTAATCTCTTTTCTTTTCAACAACAGCCCGCAAAGAATTGGACCTAAATCCATTAATTAGATATGAAAAAAAATTATAAAAAAGAAATTGAATCTCGAAAAACTTTTGCCATCATCAGTCATCCTGATGCCGGAAAAACAACGATTACAGAAAAATTTCTTCTTTTTGGCGGGGCCATCCAGATGGCAGGCGCCGTTAAGGCAAAAAGGTCCTCACAGCATGCGAGGTCAGACTGGATGGCTATTGAAAAAGAGAGGGGGATATCTGTTTCCACTTCGGTAATGAAGTTTTTTTATAATAATGCGGAGATAACCCTTCTTGATACACCGGGACATGAAGATTTTAGTGAAGATACTTATAGAGTTTTAACCGCTGTAGATTCCGCTCTCATGGTTATCGATTCCGCAAAAGGAGTTGAGACCCAAACAAGAAAGCTCTTTGAAATTTGCCGCCTTAGAGATATACCGATTATCACCTTTATTAACAAGTTGGACCGTGAGGGGCTCCCTGCTCTGGAGCTATTAGAAATTATTGAAAAGGACCTTGCTTTAGAATGTTGCCCTTTTACCTGGCCCATTGGAATGGGAAAACTATTTAAGGGGGTTTATCATCTAAAAAAGAACCAGCTCCATCTTTTTTCTTCAACCCATCACGGGAAGATTAAAGAAGGAGTGATTATCAACGGTCTCGATGATCCTCTTTTAGACCAAAACCTTGATAAACAAGCAGACGAACTGAGGGAAGATATAGAACTTATCAATGAAGCTTCTCATCCTTTTAATCTTGACCACTTCGAGAGAGGTCTACAAACACCAGTCTTTTTTGGAAGCGCTATTAATAATTTTGGAGTAAAAGAGCTCCTGGACAGTTTTCTTGATCTGGCTCCTACCCCTCAACCGAGGGACTGCAAAGAAAGAAAGGTTGATCCCTATGAAAAAAACTTCTCCGGATTTACATTCAAAATACAGGCTAATATGGACCCTGCTCATAGAGATAGAATTGCCTTTTTACGCGTATGCTCAGGAAAATATACAAGAGGGATGAAACTCTCCCACATGAGGTCCAATAAAAAAATTGCGACAAGAAATGCAATTACATTCCTTGCCCAAGAAAGAGCTGTTACTGAGGAGGCCTTTGCGGGAGACATTATTGGAATACCCAACCATGGAACTATTAAAATAGGAGATACTTTTACAGAAGGTGAAAAACTCAATTTTCTCGGAATTCCAAACTTTGCCCCGGAAAATTTCTGGCGCGTAAAGCTTCTTGAGCCTATGAAGTCTAAGTCCCTTCAAGTGGGACTCAAGCAGTTAGCCGAAGAAGGTACTCTACAACTATTTCAGAGGTTAAATACATCGGATTATATCATTGGAGTTGTAGGAACCCTTCAGTTTGAGGTTGTAGTTGCGCGCCTTAGGGCAGAATATAAAATAGAAGGAAGGGCTGAACCTACAACATTTAATGCAGCACGTTGGATAAAAGCAGATGATCCGAAGAAAATGGAGCAATTCAAATCCAAGAACACGCATAATCTCGCTTTAGACGCGGAGAACCATCTAACCTACCTGGCAAAAAGTGATTGGGACATAAACAGGACCCAAAAAGACTGGCCTGATATTCGTTTCTTAAAATATGTCGAACATTCGTAAAATGGAGAGGCTCCTAAATCAACTGGAGTTTTCGCTGCGGGGTTAGTGAGTTAACTTTAAATAAAATGATACTCTACACTGAAGTTCTGTTACAGGGAGCTTCAATTGTGATTTCGGCCTTCCATGGTCGGTAAATTTAAATGGTTCTTATTAATATTCAAAATGTAAACCTCGCCTTTGGAGGTCCTGTTATTTTTGATGGGATTAATCTGTCTATTGAACAGGGTGAAAAGGTCTCTCTTACAGGACGAAACGGGACTGGTAAATCTACCTTGCTTAAATTGATAAGCGGCAGTATCTCTCAAGATTCAGGATCCATCTCTATCCAAAAGGGTATTCGTATAGCTTTCCTTGTACAGGAGGTCCCCTCGGATATAGAAGGGAGTGTGTTTGATGTGATTGCAGGCGGGTTACAGAGCCATTTTGATCTTGTGAGGAGATACCATACGATCAGCAACAAACTCTCGAAGGAAAACTCCCCTACCCTGCTTGAAGAATTAAACCGTGCCCATTATTCTTTGGATAGAGTAAATGGATGGGAGATGAAGCAACAGGTGGATAAGATCATTTCGCAGTTCGCTTTTGATCCTGACTTTACATTCAACTCCTTATCGGTAGGACTTAAACGTCAGGTATTATTAGGAAAAACCCTTGCGGGTCAGCCGCATATCCTTTTATTGGATGAGCCGACCAACCATATGGATATTGATTCCATTAAAAGGCTGGAAGATTTTTTAATACGTTTTTCAGGTACTCTGGTTTTTGTGACCCACGACCGGACATTTTTACGCAAGGTTGCTAACCGTATAGTGGAAATTGACCGTGGAAAGCTCTTTAGCCAGAACTGCAATTATGACACTTTTTTAGTCCGGAAACAGGCCCTGCTCGATGCTGAGGAAGCTGAAAACAGGTTATTCGACAAAAAACTGGTAAAAGAAGAGCAGTGGATTCGCCAGGGAATTAAGGCCAGGCGGACCCGTAACGAAGGTCGGGTGCGAGAGTTGAAAAAGATGCGTGAAATCAGGAAATCACGCAGGCAGAGGTCCGGTCTTGTTAACATGCAGCTTCAAATAGGGGGAAGATCCGGAAAGATTGTCACGGAAGCAGAGCAGATCAATTTCGCTTATGGCGAAAAAGTTGTGATCTCAAATTTTTCTACTACAATTTTAAAGGGGGACCGTGTAGGAATTATAGGGCCAAACGGAATTGGTAAAACCACCCTTCTTAGCATTCTCCTGGGAAAACTCAAACCACTTGCTGGTAAAGTTCGGACCGGTACGGGAATTCAACTCACCTATTTTGACCAGTTGCGAGAACAGCTTGATGAGACAAAGAATGTTCGGGACAATGTGGGAGATGGACAGGACATCCTGACGATTAACGGAAACAACCGTCATGTTATCGGTTATCTGAAAGATTTTCTTTTTTCTCCTGAACAGGCGCTCGCCCCAATTTCCATGCTATCCGGTGGAGAGCGTAACCGGCTTTTACTTGCCCGGCTGTTTACCCGACCATCAAACCTGTTGGTCCTTGACGAGCCTACAAACGATCTTGACGCGGAAACTCTGGAACTTCTGGAGGAACTTCTCATTCAATACAAAGGCACCATCCTTCTCATCAGCCACGACCGTTCTTTTATTAATAATATTGTTACCAGCACTATCATTTTCGAAAAACAAGGGGTCGTCAAAGAGTATATAGGTGGTTACGATGATTGGATTAGACAACGTCCTGCTGAGGTAATAAAGAAAAAAACGGCAACAAAAATAAAACAACAAACAGTTGAACCGCGAAAGAAGGGCCGTAAATTGGGATACATGGAAAAAAGGGAATTAAACTCCCTTCCGGAAAAGATTGAAAAACTTGAAGCTCAACAAGAAGAGTTGTTCCAGGTTATGAACAATCCCAATTTTTATAAACAGCCAAAATCAGAAATTGTGAAAATTTCAGAGAAAGTTAAATCTCTAAAAGAAGTTTTAAACAAAGCATACAAAAGATGGGAAGAACTGGAAAAGTGATAAAAAAACAATATGGGAATCATCCATTCATATAAAAGCATTAAAGTTACTTGCAGTCATCCAGAAATTCGACCCCTTTTTAATAATGTAGCTGATTTTTATAAATGGTCCTTTACATTGATTTTGCGACAGAAATCACATAAGCGGTTATGTTCTCCTTGTGAAACAAATTTCCTTTCACAGCGAAGACAAACGCGGTTTTTAGGTTGGATTTCTTTTAGACCAGACATACGCCTAGCTTCATTAATGTGTACAATGTCATAGCTTTTCGTTTTCTCATTTCTATCCATATTAAGTCCTCTGTTAACTTTCTCCATTTGTAACAAACAAGAAAGGTAATTAAAAATTAAGGCAAGCAAAACTGTTGGGTTTAAACCTGCTCCGGTGTTGAAGGCATCTCTTTAATTTTTATTCTGTAGTTTAATTCCAACTAAAGATCGGAAGAGCTGGAAGAGTTATAAAAAAAGGCTAACACCAAACAATATCGGTGTTAGCCTTTTAGAATTAATCAAAAGAATTATTTCGTTTTGACATTTGAAGCCTGAAGCTCTTTGGGGCTTCACTTACTTCAAACTCCACTTCCTGTCCTTCATTGAGAGTCTTATAACCACTGCTATCTATGGCGGAAAAGTGGACGAATAGATCCTCACCCGATTCAGGTGAGATAAAACCAAATCCTTTGTCGCTATTAAACCATTTTACTGTTCCATTCATTAACTGTTCACCTGCCTTACGTAAGAAAAATTTTGAAGTCGAAACTGCTAAAGACCATCTACGTCAAAAAAAAAGCGTGGAAAATCCTTTTTATCCCACGCAGTCAGTATCAACATACTAATACGGATCAAAATCAGAAACCATACCTCATACTTACTTCTTTATCATATCAGTAACAAAGGTACTTTGCAAAATTTTTATTAGAGTAGCTCAAGGGTGTTTGCAAATTGGAATAGGGATCAAAGGTCTGCAGGACTTATGTTATTATTCAGTCAATATTTTGTTTTAAGTTAAGTCAACAGCATACTATTATTGTGTAGAGGAAGAGTGATAACGGATATTTCCAAAACAGTTTTATTATATTGCGACAATAAATGGTTAGTTGTCCATAAACCTACAGGCATATCAACTCATGCCGTTAATCAGGGCGACCTGGGAATTGCTGAATGGATGGAATTGCATCATGACATTAAGGTCCATATTTGCTCAAGGTTGGATAAAGGGACAAGTGGAGTTTTGGTTTTTGCTTTGACCCCTGAGGCAAGCGGTATTGCGGAAAATATCCATAAGAACAGCCTGTCGAAAAAGATCTATTATTTTTTATCGGACAAAAAACGTCCCGGTGAAAAAAACTGGAAATGCTGGAAAAGTCTCGATGGAAAAGAATGTGAGACCTCTTTTGAACTGGAGAGAGAGGGGAACGGCTATTTTCTTTATCGCGCTGAGATCTCGCGAGGGAGAAAACACCAGATCAGGCGCCACGCATCATTGTCCGGTCTGCCGGTCCTTGGCGATGACGAATATGGTGGAACGTCATTTTCCAGACTCTGTCTGCATTGCGGAGAAATCTCCTGGTCGGCTATACCAGAAAAAATAGTGGTTAAATTACCTCAGTCATTTGAATGGCTTCTTGCAGGTAAAGATTTGATGATTGTTGATGCTATTGTGGCTTATGAACGCCGGTTAGACTGGCTCCTTTCTATAACTAATGCCTTTCGCCTTATTCATCGCGGGGAGGTGCGGGACCTAGATTTTGCGATAGATATATTTGACTCATGGATATCTGTTACAGGATTTGATAAAAAGCTATCTTCTGAAAAGCTGAGAAAAAAACTTGCTCCTATTTTGGAACATTTCTCAAAGGTATTTGCGTGCCTCGGAGGGGTCGTCAGGATTAATCAACGAAATCCTCATCAAAATAAACTCTTTAGCGACATAATATCCTGGGGACAACCCCCGGACAAATTCCTTGTAAGAGAGCATGGGTTATTATTTGAAATCACTTTTAATGAATCGAAACATGTAGGACTTTTTTTGGACCAGCGGGATTCAAGAAGACGGTTAGGAAAAATATCTCAGGGAAATCGGGTGGCCAATCTATTTTCTTTTACTTGTTCCTTTTCCGTTGTTTCCGTTAAATCAGACGCGGAAATTGTCTTTTCCGTTGATCTGGCATCCGGAGCGCTGAAGAAGGGAAAAAGTAACTTCAACCATAATAACATTGAGGAGTCCGGTCGTGGTAAATTTATCAAGGAAGACGTTCAAAAGTGGTTAGCACGACAGATAAGAAAAAAAAAGGACAATCCCGAAGCCTTTGTCAAATGGGACCTGGTTATTTGCGATCCCCCTGTCTTCGCTTCTTCAGGAAAGAAGCGCTCCTTTTCAGTAGAAAAAGAATGGCCCGGGCTGGCTAATAATATACGCGAGATTTTATCTGATGAAGGGACCGCCCTTTTCGTAAATAACCATAGAGGGGGAAGTGACAAGTATTACTTTGAGGCACTGGCTAAATGTTTTGCCAGGGTAATTCGATTGCGACCTCCCTTTGATTTCCCGGAATTAAAAAATTCTCCGGCCCACGTCCGAATCTATTGGTGTGAGGTTTAATGTGAATCGAGTAAAATTGAAGAAGAAGTCACCCATTATAAAAGCAGGGATGTAATGCTTATCTATGATTACTCTATCTGCCTCCCGAATCCTGACACCTGTTGTTTTTTACCACGAAGCCACGCTCAGCGGGGCGAAGCACACAGAGGAAATTGGGATGAGTAATGACCTCATCTTGAAAAGAATTTAAAGTAAAGATACTATGAGTACAAAAAAATTTTACTGATTAAAAAGGGGAACATGTTATGGCAGAAACTTTTCCTAGGCTGGATAAAAAACATATAAATTTCATTCAAAAACAAAAAATATTCTTTGTTGCAACAGCTCCTGATGATATTGAAAATGGATTCATTAATCTATCTCCCAAAGGATATGATACTTTGCTGGTTAAAGATGAAAATACCGTTATCTACGCGGATTTTCCCGGAAGCGGAAACGAAACAGCATCACATATCCGGCAAAATAAAAGACTTAGCATGATGTTCGCGAGCTTTGATAAAAACCCGATGATTCTACGTCTTTACGGAAAGGGAGAAGTAGTATCTCCTGATAGCCCGACAGGAAAAGAGCTTGCGGAAAGGGTGCAAGAAAAAGTATCTCCTAATATACGACAGTTGATATGTTTGCATATTGAATTAGTAAAAACCAGTTGCGGATTTGGTGTTCCCTTCTATAAATATGAGACAGATAGAAATACATTGTTAGAATGTTATAAAAAAAAATGGGTGTAAATTCCACTCTTGAGACCTGTCCTGAGCTTGCCGAAGGAGGGGTGGCCATAAAATGGCAGGGGTGTGTAATCCTGATCTCTGATTGCTGTATTTCAATATAGCCAAGGGCAGACGCGACCCTTTTAATAAAACAAATTGAGCTATGAGCAGACTTGACCTATTTGTTTTAATAGCGCTAGGCTCTTAAAGGCAATGACATTACAAATTAAGACTGAACTTTTAAGAAAATTACACCCCCGTTGCAATCCTTCTCAATTCCTTTTTTTCGACTTTTTGTAATGTACCGTTTGTGAAATCTAAATGGGTTTTGTACATACAAGTGATATTTTTTATGGGTTGCAAAATTCACTCATTTACCAACTTCTAAGCAATCATTAATTTCTTGGACAAGAGTTGACAATTTAATAGGTTTTGTTAAAAGTTTTCGTAATCCCATCTCTTGCATTTTTTTTTCTGCCATTTCAATTATATTACCTGATGACAAAATAATGGGAAGGTCTGGTCTAAGCTGATGTATTTTTTTAGCCAGTTCTTTTCCTGTCATAATGGGCATTTGCATATCCGAAAAAACCAGATCAAACCGTTGTAGGTTTTTTTCAAACACTGACATGGCTTCTTTTCCATTTGTGCAAACGATGACTTCATATCCTTTCTTTTCTAAAAATTTTTTGTAAAGATTGGCGATCGCCTCATTGTCTTCAACAATCAATAGTTTTCCTTTTTCTTTTTTGGAAGTTATAGTGGGTTGTTGAGTTTGCTCATCCAATTCCATATCGAGTGTCGACGGAATATAAATATTAAAAGTCGTTCCGATCCCTTCATCGGAATCAACAATTATCTTTCCGTTATGGTTTTCAACGATGCCATGCACGACTGACAATCCAAGTCCTGTTCCCTTGCCAATTTCCTTCGTGGTAAAAAAAGGATCAAAGACTTTTGAGAGATTTTCTTTGGAAATCCCACATCCCGTATCACGAACGGTAAGTCGAAAACAATTTTTTGAGTCACTAGGAGAATCACAATTAGAAAAAAATGAGCATTCATGACATTGAATCGTGACGCCTCTAACTGTTATTTTTCCCTCTCCATTTTTATACTTGCCTATTGCAAAGACGGCGTTATTGATGAGGTTGACGGCTACTTGATGGATTTGGGTAGTGTTGCCCATGATCCGTCCACAATCATCTTGAAACTCTGAGACAATTTCGATATTTGCTGGAGTAGTGACTCTTACAATCTTGAGCATTTGTTTGATAATATGGGCCGGATTGATCGGCTCAACTTTAGGGGACTCTTGTCTAGAAAAAGAGAGAATCTGTTTAACTAAATCCACTGCTTTTTCCCCTTCCTCATAAATTTGTTCCAGATTTTTTCTTAGAGGAGTTTTTTCTAACGTTTCCAACATAGCCATTTCTGCGTATCCTTGAATTGCGGTTAGAATGTTATTAAACTCATGAGCAATCCCTCCCGCCAAAATACCTAAAGATTCCATTTTTTGAGATTGCAATAGTTGCAATTCGGCTTGTTTACGTTTAGAGATGTCTTCTTGTAAGGAAAGCCAAACCTTTCCATATGTGGAATGTTTAAATTGAGATATAGTAGATTGACACCAAAACACAGTTCCATCTTTCTTAATATTGCAAACCTCTCCACTCCAAAATCCAGTTTTATTCAAACTCTTGAGAATTTTGTTTACTGTTTCTATGGGAGTGTTTTCTGTTGGTGCGTTTATTATGCTTACGTGTTTTCCAAGCATTTCTTCGCGGTTATATCCAAACATTTTCTCAAACTTGGGATTCGCATATACAATAACGTTATCACTGGTTCGGACAAGGTAGATTCCTTCGTTAATGTTTTTTAAAATATCGCTGTAAAGATCAAGGACCTCATCTGGTTTCGTCCGCTCCGTTATTTTTTGTATTGTTGTTAGAAAAGATTCCGTACTGGATTGGATAATTCTGGCGTTAAAATTATTTTTGCATGTAGGGGTTTCCATTTGATATTCAAATTCTACAAACTTAGTACCACCTTTTAAGTCCTCGATAGCGCCTAATACCTTTTTTGATACATAATCAGGTAAAATATAGGTACACTCTTTTCCGATAATCTCTTCTCTCAACATAGATAACAGTTCAGGTTGACTTGCATACACATTTGTATAGGTGCCCGTTCCATCTTGAACAAAAATCAAATCAGGATTTGCATAGATATGGGGCTCTAAATCCTTTATCAACCTCTCCTTGATTTTTTTTTCGTCCTTCATCTCGAAAACCTGTAATCTAAATCAGCTTTAGAAACTAGTATATGCGTGAGTTTATTATTTATATTTGAAGCTGATATGCATAAGCTTGCTAGTTATATTATTTGTTAAGTTGTCACTTTGTACTATATCAAACTAGAAGAACCTTATCACCAATATTGTAGATTCTAAAATTTTGGCTCTTGAATAATTCTATTAGGGAATTTTCTGCCTCGCTGTATGAAAATTTACCAGATAGTGTAAAAATAACACCAATATCATTGCCATCTCCGATGTCCATAATTTTTTGCTTTTTACAGTGCCTTATGCAAGGCGTTGACTTGCCCCTCTAGTATCAACAGATAACATGACGTCTTAAAACCACTATTCAAGTCAATTGACCAAATTGCGGACCAAAGAAATAGCAAAATCAGGTGGCCTGTAATTGCGGCTCACCTTCCACTTCTTCATTGATTTCCACAAACCCCATATCTTCAAGTATTGAATAGCTCGCCGGCAAAACCAACAAAGTAAGAATAGTGGAAGACAACATTCCGAAGACCACGCTGCAAACTAACGGCACAAGCACTTGTGCTTGTAAGCTGGTTTCAGAAAGCAAGGGTAACATACCGGCAATAGTAGTAATAGACGTTAAAAATATTGCGCGAAACCGATCACGAACAGCTTGCCCTGCGGCGTCATGTAATGTCATACCTTGTCGGCTGCGGTGTTTCACGAACTCCACTAATAGTATTGAATCATTGACGACAATTCCAGCCAGAGATACAAAACCAATCATACTGGGCATCGTCAAGTCAAGCCCCATAGCCATATGGCCCCAAATAACGCCAATTAGCGCCAACGGAATATTAAGCATTACAACCAATGGTTCACGATAGTTGCGAAACTGCAGGCTAAGCAATAAAAACACCCCTATAATTCCGAGAATAAAACCACTAAGAACAGAACTGTTAGTCTCTCGACTATTTTGAACTTCGCCTTCCAGGCTAATAATAAGCCCGGGATATTTCTTTATTAATTCAGGCAAAAAACGATTTCTGGTATCATTAATAACTTCATTAGTGTTCGCAATTTCCGCATCAATGTCGCCGGAAACTGTCACTGTACGTTGGTGATTAATTCGAGTAATTCGCGAAAACTCTCGCTTCTGACTTACCTCGGCAATTGCGGTTAATGGAATACCGACTCCTTGTTTGGAAAAAATTACCAAGTTATCAAAATCGTTTAACGCATTTTCCGGATCACCATCCAATTTAGCGTTAATTTCGTATGCTTCACGCCCCTGGTAGACTTCGCTGACTTTAATACCTTGATATGCAGCCCGAAGTTGTGTGGATATTATGTTTGCATCAACACCTAATGCCAAGGCGCCTGGATAGAGCGTGACACTGAATTGCGGTTTGCCTGGCCGCAAATCATCCATTACATTGGAAACGCCCGAATAACCTTTTACCCAATTTTGCAATTCCCACGAGGCATTTGACAACTGACTCAGGTCATTTCCCTGTAACCTAATCGAGATAGCTTGCCCGGCAGGGCCAAACATTGGCTCTTTAAACTGAATGGACGCCGCATCAGGAATCTCCGGCGTTTTCTCCATCCACAGCAACCGCAATTTATTCAATGAAGTATTACGCTTTTCTGCACTCAGAAGATCGAGGCTTATAGTCGCAAGATGCTCACCTTCTTCACCTGAATCGGCGTTTTGACTGTAGGAAACCTTTATATTTTTGATAAGTTGCCCATTATCTTCCGAGGGCAGATCTCTCAAAGACTGCTGCAAACTTGATAACAACCTGGCTACAACGTCTTCTGTACGGGAGAACGGAGTACCTTGTGGCATTAATACACGGGATTCCAGGATATTGCCTTCAAGATCAGGGAACGATTTGAATTTAAGAATACCTGATGGAATAAAACTAATGGAAATTATCAACGTTGAAATCGCACCACCCACAACCGCATATCGGTATCGAATGGACAAGTCACCCAGCATACCTACTTTATGACGTAAATTCTCAAAATGTGCTTCAAAGCGCTGCCGCCATTGAGGCTTATCTCTCTCATGATGTTTTACAAGTGAATGTTTTAAATGGTTTGGCAAAATTAAAAATGCTTCTACCAGGCTGATAATAAGTACCGATAACAATACCATGGGCAACACAGCCATGATTTGCCCCATATCACCTTTTAGAAACAACAAACTACCAAATAGTAACGCTGAAGTTGCAAAAGAAGAAAACACGCCGCGCATAACTTTACTAACACCATCCACTGCCGCATGAAGAGGCGCCTTTCCCTTACGATATTCAGCCTCAATACTTTCGGATATTACAATAGCATCATCCATCAAGATGCCAATTGCCATTAACAAAGCAATCATCGAAATCATATTAATGCTAATACCAATAGCGGTCATCACCGTCAGTCCACCAATAAACGAAACAGGCAACCCCAAAGCAACCCAGAACGTGTAGCGCCAACTAAAAAACAGGAACAATGCTAATGTCGCCAACATCAACCCTTGCCAACCATTTTTTAATAACAGGCCCAATCGGTCCTCTACAATTGACGCAGAATCCTGAGTAATCACAAGGTGAGTAGTATCTGGTAAACGTCCGTTTTCTTCACTAACAAACTGTTTAACGGCATTGAATACAGAAAGAGTATCATCCGATTTATTTTTGCTAATCTCCAATATGGCCGCGGGTTTACCATTTAACTCGGTGCGCATTTCTTCGTTGGCAAAATTATCTTTAATGGTAGCGATATCACCCAGACGAAGTTGGCCGCCTTTGTCGGTATTCAGTATAATTAAATCTGCCAGTTGGTCCGTTGTGGACCTTTCATTTGTGAAGCGAATTTGGTAGTTCTGTTGATTCGACTCCAAAATACCGGCCGGCATATCCAGGGATTGATCACGAATCAGACTTGCAATATCCTGCACGCTAAGTTGATACTGCCTCAATACTTCCGGTTTAATCAGCACACTTAATTCATGTTGCGAAAAACCACTCACTGTTACAATGGGCACTTCAGGTATTGAAAGTAGTCGATTGCGGTAGTGTTCAGCCAATGCTTTAAGTTCGGAAAATGTGAGGTTAGCGCTGATGGCAACGCTTACCACCACCTCAGTACGCTCCAACTCTTCAACTACAGGATCTTCCACGTCGTCAGGGAAATCCGTGATACCATCAACTGCGGCATTAATATCATCTAAAAATTGTTTAATATCACCGGCTTCCTGCATTTCCAGTGTAAGCGTACCCAAGTTGTCCCGTGCTTCGCAGCGTTGTTCTTCCATAAAGCTAATCCCATCAGTAGCATCCTCCAACCTGTTACATATGCCTTCCTCCACTTCTGAAGTGCCTGCTCCGGGATAAGCCACAGTTACTTTAACTTTATCAGGTTTTATTTCCGGGAAAGTTTCTTTATTTAACGTAGGTATAGCCGCAATGCCAGACAGTATAATGACCAACATGACAATGTTGGCGGCGGTAGGATGATCTGCGAAATAACGGATCATGGCAAAACGTTTTCCTTGTCAAACGTCGCGCCTTTGTCGATATACTCTTCCGCAGGCGTCGGTCGTAATGGCATACCTTCAATTATTGGAATCAGATCATTTACAATAATTTTTTCGCCCTCCTGGATACCATTTTTTATCACAACATAATTACCTTGCTGAAACTGGATATCCACCGATTTTATTTCCAATCGATTTTTTTTATTACTCACATAAACGCAACCCTCATGAACTGCTTTACGCGGAATAACCAACGCCTCGCGCGCCGGCGCGAACAACTCAATTGCAGTGTACATACCTTTTAATAATGGAGGTCGTTTACCCGGAATAACTTTTTCGTAGGGATTATCAACGCCAACTACAATACCTAATGTCCTTCGTGCAGGATCGATCGATTCACTGATGCGCAATACCCTCGCTTCCCAATTGGCATAAGGCATACCTCCAACCAACCTCACACGCGCGCTTAAACCTAATGATTTCAAAACCTCCCTGGGATTCAACAGCAATTGACCATTTAAATCAGTGCCTTCAAGATGGCTGACCAGGGCGCGCATATGCCTGATAGGTAACTGCGCGTTGATTTCTACACCATTAACATCCAACGCTTCAAACATACTGGTACCAACAGCGACAAATTCATTTTTTTCTATTGATACTTGACCAATCCGTGCATTAAAGGGTAATTTAATTTCTGTACGCCCTAATGTAGTTCGCTGCCCTTTGACCTGTTCTTTAGTACGATCAATTTGGGCGGAAACCGATGCTTTTCGACTGGCAAATGTATTCAACTGCCCCCTTATTTCTTCAACTTCTTGCTCTATTTGCAGCACTTTTTGTTTCTCAGCATCGACAGCAGAACGCGAAACCAATTTCTTTTCAAACAGCTCCTGAATTCGCACCAGCTCTTTTTTTGCCACATCAAGATTTTTCTGAGCTATCAAAAATGATTGTTTTGTGGATTTCTCTTCAGCCTGCAACTGTATTAGCGATGACCGGTTAGTAGCGAGATCTGCTTGTTTCTCTTTAAGGGCGACTTTATAGTCATCAGGATCAATACGGACAACTACAGTATCTTCAGGAATACTACTTCCTTGCTTAAGGTCCGGATGTAAGTAGCGAATCTTACCGCTGACTTCAGCCATCCCCTTTAATAGAATTGCCGGCTCAACATTTCCATATGCTGTCACTTTGGCTCTAAAAGGCATTTTTTTTGCGGTAATCACCTTAACCTGTTTACTCGGCATTTCTGTTCCGGCATGTTCTGGAGTGGAACGATTTTTAACGAGTGTTACGGCTAATAAAGCGCTAAAGCCAATTAATACGAAGAGAACAAAAGGTTTTTGGAAAATTGATTTCATCGCGTTTACCTGAAAAAAATAAGAAGCATATGATACCAGACTTAGTGGACCAAAATGGAATGTTTAGAGCCCTATGAGACCCCTATGATGCATTGTTTCCGTATGGTCAAGTTAGAAGTACAAGGAAAGTAAATTCTTTTCTTTGAAGTATATCAAATCAACTGTTTTTAAAACACAAATTTTATATCGTCATGCCCCTTGAGTTCCTGATAGATATTATTGCGATGCGCTTCATCGCTTACCATGACCGTAACATTAAAGCTCTGGTATTTTCCTGTCCTGCTCGTATTGGAATCGTCGATATGATACTCCCTGTCTCGTATTATGCAGGCTACCGCGTTATGTACAGACTCTTTATCGCTCCCTATAATCTTGTAATACCATTCGCAAGGATAATCTATATTGACTTCTTGGTTATTGACATTATCTCCATGATCGCAGCTATCACTCTTATCAATCATCTACAGGCCATTCTTCTAATATAATTATATTTAAAATGGTAAAATTTTTCCCTGGCTACATAAGAAATAATGTGAAAAACTTTTTAGCGTTGCAAAAGCCGCTTTGCTCTGCATAAGCCGCTGTAAAAAAAAAGCTCAACAGCGGAACTAAAAAAACAAAAGCTAAACAGCGGGGCTAAAAAAGGTAAAAAACAAACTGCGACGAAACAGCAACTAAAATTGGATATCCACAATTGATTGTAGATTCAAGTTCCTTAAAGCACAATACAAATTATTAATGCAACTAAGCTTGACTCATTTTCTGTTGTTTTTTGCCACGAAGTACATCACGAAGAAGAAAATTTGGGGTTGTAGTCCCCTCTAAGAAGAGGGGTGCCTCTTTAGAGGCGGGGTGTGTAATCCTTATCCCTGATTGCTGACCGCTGATAGCTCTATCTGCCTCC
>Ga0066867_10000727_pt1 | contig 16045 bp, 16 predicted proteins | sample ETN01SmetaG_4_FD_65606 | JGI IMG/M metagenome (GOLD analysis project Ga0066867, IMG submission 65606) | Marine microbial and viral communities from oxygen minimum zone, Eastern Pacific Ocean - ETNP2014F12-01SV261 | ecosystem: Environmental > Aquatic > Marine > Oceanic ... | reverse complement strand
CCACTTATTATTTTCACAAAATCTAAGATACATTCTAAATAAATTTTCTGCAAATAAAGCTGCTTCTGTTCCACCTGTACCACTTCGGATTTCTAAAATAATATTTTTGTCATCATTAGGATCTTTTGGTAATAAAAATATTTTCAATTTGTTTTCTAGTAATAATAATTCATCTTTTAAAGGACCAATTTCATCCTTTATAAGCTCTTTTAATTCTTTATTATTGCCTTTTAAAATTTCTTCATCTTCTTGCAGATGATTAAATTTTTTAATATAATCATTAATATTAGGAATGACAGGAGAAAGCTTTTTGTGTTCTTTTGCTAAGCTTGAGTATAGCTTAATATCTGAAACAATGTCAGAATCACTCATTTTTTCAGATAAATCATTAAATTGTTTTATTAAACTTTGTAGTTTATCAATCATATCATTTATCCAATAGATTCTGCTGTATATTGTTTCCCTTTAAATTGATCTATTTTATTATCAAATGCAGTTTTTAATGCATATATTGCTACTTCTAATTGTAAGTCATCAGGGGTTTTTGTTGTTATATTTTGTAATAACAACCCTGGCTTAGATAAAGATTTAAAAATAAATATATGTTGCTTACTTGATAAAAATTTTAAAACTTCATATCCAATTCCTGCAACCAAAGGTAAACACATTAAGTGCATTATTAATCTAATTGAAAAATTTAAATGATCAATAAATAATAATGCGATAGAATCTAAAATTGTATATGAAAAAATGGTAACAATCATAATAATAAAAATAAAACTAGTTCCACATCTTGGATGAAGTGTCGAAAAATTTTGAGCATTTTTAATACTAAGCTCTTTTCCTGATTCAAAATTATATACTGTTTTATGTTCAGCGCCATGATATTGGAATAATCGCTTAACATCATTTAATTGTGATATTAAGATTAAATATATTAGAAAAATTATAATTCTAATAATTCCAGAAATAATATTAAAATAAAAAGGACTATAGGTATTATTGGGAATTAATAATGATGAGAAGTATAAAGGTAATCCTAAAAAAATTCCTATAGATAATAGAATAGAAAAAATACTTATTAATTTCTCAAAAAATATATTTAAAAGAGATTTTTTTTTATTTGGGGTATTATTATTTTCTGATTCATAAATATTTGCAGACCAATCAAGTGATTTATATCCAATTTTCATTGATTCGTACAGGTGTATAAAACCACGAAAAATAAAATATTTTTTCATGTTATAGCGTTCAACAATTGAAATAAAATCAAAACGCTTAGATATGATTTCCCCATTTTTTAATCTTAATGCCGTAGCATATGCACCGGGTACACGCATCATAACACCTTCAATAACGGCCTGACCCCCCACTAGTATAGAAGCTTTCATACAAATCATATAAAATGTTTTAATCAATAAATTCATGGTAAATTATTTAGTAATAATTAATTGAAAATTAAGAAATATAAAAATAGATTTTTGCTAACTTTTTTTGTCTGATTGAAAATTATATTTTTTCATATATTTTTCAACACGCCCAGAAGTATCTACTAAGTTTTGTTTTCCTGTAAAATAAGGGTGAGATTTATTTGAAATATCTAATTTATATAGAGGATATTCTTTTCCATCTTCCCATTTAATAGTATCTTTTGTTTCAATTGTTGATCTTGTCAAAAATGAATAATCACAAGAAACATCTTGGAATACAACATATCTATATTTTTCTGGGTGTATATCTTTTTTCATAAATTTTATACAATGTCTGATAATTGCAAATCTTGTTTTTTTAAATACTTCATCAAGCCAATTTTATCTATAGTTTTCAATGCAGCTACAGATACTTTAATTTTTATGCTTCTCCCTAGCTCAGGAACATAAATATTTTTAAGCTGTAAATTAGGGAACTGTCTTCTTTTGGTCTTTATATTAGACTTAGAAACATTATTCCCAACCAATGGTCGTTTACCTGATATTGCACAAAATTTTGACATCGTTTCCTTTATATTAATTTCAATTCTTCTAAAACGGTCTGTATATTACTAAATAAATTATTAAATTAAAAGTCTATTCTTTTTAATGTATCTCCAATTAAAGATACAGCTTTTGATATTGTTTCATTAGACGTTGCATATGATAGACGTATGTGTTCAGGAGCACCAAAACTGTCTCCGGCAACTGTAACAACACCTGTCTGATCTAAAATATATAATGATAAATCAGAAGATGTTTTAATAAGCTTTCCTGATGGAGTTTTTTTATTTAAATAATTTTTAAAATTTGGGAATACATAAAATGCACCATTTGGTACTTCACATAATATTTTAGGAATCTTTTTTAATTCTTTTAAAATCAAATCTCTTCTTTCATGAAAAATTTGTTTCATTTCATCAACACACTTTTGATCCCCAGATAAGGCTTCCATTGCTGCAAATTGAGCGATAGAATTTGGACATGAAGTGCTTTGTCCTTGCAGTTTAGATATTGCCTTGACTAAATTTGCATTTCCAGCTAAATAACCTATACGCCAACCCGTCATGGCATAAGTTTTGGAGCAACTTTGGAATGTAATAATATTATTTAATTGTGGTGCAAATGTTGCAATGCTTTTGAAAGGAATATCATATGTTAATTGCTCATAACACTCATCAGAAAAAATCCAAATATCAGGTCTTTTTCTAACTATATCTAATAATTGTAATATTGCCTCATCACTCCAGACTCCACCACTTGGATTTGATGGTGAATTAATAATAATACCTTTAGTGTTACTATTAATTTTATCAATTAATTCATTAAAATCTGGTTCATTTTGTTTAGAGGAATTAGTACCCACAAATACAGGCCTTGCTCCTGTAACAGTTACAAAAGCAGGGAAGGATACCCAATATGGTTTAAAAATTATAACCTCATCATTTTTTTGGAATAATGCTTGGCATGCATTGTATAAAGAATGTTTTCCACCACAAGAAACAACTATTTGTTTTGGGTCAAATTTTAAATTGTTATCTCTGGATAATTTTGTGCTAATAGCTTCTTTAAGTTCTAGTGTTCCTCCACCGGGAGTATATTTTGTATGGCCATTATTGATTGCCCAAATGGCAGCATTTTGTATATGTTTAGGAGTTGAAAAATCAGGTTCTCCAACACTCATATTATAAACTGGTTTATTAGCTCTTTTAAGCTCAGCAGCTCTGCTTGTCATTTCAAGAGTTGCAGATGGCTTTATTCTGGAAATACGATCTGTGAACATTGAAGTTAGCTACTCATAGAATCTAAAAATTCTCTATTATGCTTTGTACGTTTTAGTTTTTCAAGTAAAAATTCCATTGCTTCAACATTTGTCATATCATTAATGATTTTTCTTAATAACCATATTCTTGATAAATCTTTTTTCCCAATTAATTTATCTTCTCGACGTGTACTTGAACGATTAACATTAATTGCAGGATATATACGCTTATCACTTAAGTCTCTGTCTAGCATTAACTCTTGATTTCCAGTACCTTTAAATTCTTCAAAAATCACCTCGTCCATTCTGCTTCCAGTATCAATTAATGCTGTAGAAATAATTGTTAAACTTCCACCATTTTCAACATTCCGTGCTGCTCCAAAAAATCGTTTTGGTTTATGTAAAGCATTAGAATCCACTCCACCAGATAATATTTTTCCACTATGTGGAATTACTGTATTATAAGCTCTTGCTAATCTGGTGATTGAATCTAATAGAATAACTACATTCTCTCCTGTTTCTACACATCTTTTTGCTTTGGATATAACCATTTCTGCTACTTGTACGTGTCTAGTTGCTGGTTCATCAAATGTAGATGCAACAACTTCTGCTTTGACACTACGTGCCATATCAGTTACTTCTTCAGGTCTTTCATCGATTAGTAAAATAATTAAATTTATAGATGGATCATTTGTAGATATAGAATTTGCAATTTTTTGCAATAAAATTGTTTTTCCAGTTTTTGGCTGTGCAACAATAAGTCCCCTTTGTCCTTTCCCTATTGGTGCTAATAAATCAATTGTTCGAGTTGAAATATTTTCAGCCTCTGTTTCTAGTTTAATAATTTCATTAGGATATAAAGGAGTAAGATTTTCAAAATGAACTAGTCCTCTAGATTCATGTGGATTAATACCGTTGACTGTTTCAACCTTTAATAATGCAAAGAATCTTTCATTGTCTTTTGGGGGTCTAATTTGTCCTGAAACAAGATTACCTGTTTTTAAATGAAATTTTTTAATTTGAGAATGCGATACATAAATATCATCTGGGCCAGGTAAATAGCTGTAATCTGGAGATCGTAAAAAACCATATCCATCAGACAATACCTCTAAAACACCCTCACCAAAAATGGTTTCTTTGTTTTTAGCTTTTGTTTGCAATATAGCTTTAATTAAATCCTGTTTTCTTAAACCAGAATAATCTTTAAAGCCTAATGAATCACACATTTTATGTAATTCTTTAACTGTCAACTTTTGCAGTTCTATTGTTCTCATTAAAACCCCTATTTATTAATTATATGAAAAAGATTTATTTTTTAAGTGTGAATTAAGGAATCTCTACTAATATCACTAAGTTAATAACCTTTTATAGTCTAGTGCAAAACAATTTTTAAAAAAACTATTTACTGAAGGCCCTAAAAAATGGCTACCAATAATAACGAAGATATCATTTTCTTTTAATTTTGAAACATTAGATTCAATTGCTTTTTTTATTTTTTTTTCAATAAGAATATTATCTTTATTTTTAAAAACAGTTACAATTTCTTGTGCTGGCATGCTATCACGAATATTAGTTTCAGAGCATATAATTTGATGAAATTCCTTTTCATATTTTTTTAATGTTGATTTAATTTTTTTATTTCTTTCAAATGCACATAGTAAATATTTTTTATTAATATTTTTTTTATTAATATAAGTATTAAAGCTTTTTATAAAACATTCTAGGCTAGATTGATTATGAGCCACATCAAAAATAATTAAAGGGTTTTTATTTATAATCTGAAATCTTCCAGGCCATACTGTGTTTTCAATTCCCTTATTAATATCCTTTATATCAATATTAATAATTTCTTCTTTATTTAAATAATTAATGACATTTTTTGAAAGGTCAGCATTTTGTATTTGATGTATTCCATATAAATTTTTTAATGAAATATTATCTGATATTTTCTTTTTAAACCTTATGGTTAAATTTTGTTTTTTTGCTTCTTTTATTAAAATATTTTTTGCAATTAAGGGCTGAGCAGAGGAAAATATAAATTGTGTATTTTGATTTATTGCTTTAGCTTTATTTGTAGCAATTAAAGATAGAGTATTTCCCAATAAAGAATGATGGTCCATTGAAATAGGAGTGTAAATAAGGCCTTGATTTTCACATGCTGTTACACTATCAAATTTTCCTCCAAGGCCTGTTTCTAGTATGCAATAATCAACCTCTGTTTTATTGAAATACCAAACAGAAATGACAGTTAACAATTCAAAAAAAGATGGCTCAATTTTTTGAATATCATTTTGATATTGTTTTACAAATTTCTTAATTATATCATCTTGAATCAACTGATTATTAATACGAATTCTTTCGTTTAGTTTTACTAAGTGCGGAGAACTAAATAAACCAACCTTATATCCTCCTTGAGCTAAGATGTTAGATAATAATGCTGATACAGATCCTTTACCATTTGTACCAACAATTTGGATGGAGTAAATCTTTTCATGTGGGTTATTACATGCATTTAATAATTGCTTTGTTCGTTTGAGTCCATATTTAATTTTTTTAGAAGATATGCTTAATAAATAATTAGAAATATTCATTTATAGTTTAATAAATTCAATATCTAATGAATCTTCTCTTAAAAATATTGATGCAAGTTTGTTAAATTGGATAGATTCATCTGTTAAAAAGTATTTGATATATTGTTGATTTTGATTAGATGTAGTCAAATTATTTTCATGTAAAAATTTCTTAACAAAAATAGCAACTATATTAGCTGAATCAATGATTATAATATTTTTAGAAATATAATTTTTTATAATATTAATTAATAAAGGATAATGCGTGCACCCTAAAATTAACACATCAATTCTTAAGAATTGTTTTTTATTTAAATATAGCTTGCATATATCTTTGCTAATTTGATGGCTAAATAAACCTTCTTCGATAATGGGAACAAAAAGAGGACATGCCTGAGTAGTAATATCTAAATTATTATTTAATTGATTTAATTTTATTTCATATGCTTTAGAATTAATGGTTGCCTGTGTACCAATAATACCGATGGTTTTTTTTCTAGTAGTTTGAATGGCATGTTGAATGCAGGGGTCTATAACATTAATAATTGGTATAGTAATATATTTTTCTAAAGTTTCAATAGCCAATGCTGATGCGGTATTACATGCTACAATAATTAATTTCACTTTTTTCTTAATTAAAAATTTGCAAATTTGGTTTGAATATTTAATAATTGTTTTTTTACTTTTTATTCCATATGGTAAGCGAGCTGTATCTCCAAAATATATAAATGATTCATCAGGTAAAATATTTTTTAATTCTTTTAGAACAGTAAGTCCACCTAAACCACTATCAAATATTCCTATTGGTTGATTATTGTGTTTCATATTTATTTTTAAAATCTACAACGGCCCCAAACAAACCTTTTGAAATTTCCCTTTTATATTGTGCTTTAGCTAATTGTTTAGCTTCATATTTATTGGTTATAAAGCCAACTTCAACTAGTACGTTTGGCATTGTTGCCCCAACTAATACATGAAAACCAGCTTGCTTGACACCTCGATTAATACTATCTATTCTTTTATCTAAATTTATTTGAATTCTTTCTGCAAGATACTCACTTCCTCTCATTGCTGAGTTTTGAGTCATGCTTGCAACAATTTTTTTTGCATCTGTAAAATCTATATATTGATGATTTTGTTCTTCAAGTTTAATCGCTTCATTTTCACGTTTTGCTACTTCTATTGCATCTTGAGTTTTACCAATTCGTAACAGGAAAGTTTCAAATCCTCTAGCTTTCTGGTTAGCTGCATTTGCATGAATGCTAATAAAAATATCTGCACCCGCATTATTTGCAATTTGAGTTCTTTTCCATAGTGGAATAAAAATATCTTCATCTCTTGTATATATCACCTTTAATCCCAAATTGCGTTCAATCATTTTCCCAAGCTGCTTAGAAATATCAAGGGCAATATCTTTTTCTTGGATATTATTGACACCAATTGCACCGGGATCCTTGCCGCCATGTCCTGGATCTATAACGATGGTATCAATTATCCATTTTTCACGTAATTCTTTGATTTTCTCACTATTTTTTGATTGTTCAATGGATAATAAAAGTTCAATATAATTATCAGTAGTATTTAATGATATATCATCAATTTTTTTATTAATTAAAAATGAGAGTTGTCCTGATTGTTTTTGTTGAATAGAATTAATTTTAGTAATAGGATAAGTTAATGGTGAATTTTTTATACCCATGGAATCAATGGCACTATTTAGGATTGTAATGTTTAACCAGCCTGATTTATTTATAGAAGTTGCAATATGCTTTTTAGGGAATTTTTTAGTTGTTTTAATTGATAAAACGATTCCATTTGTTTTGTTTTGTATATTAAAATCTTTTACGTTATAAATGTTTGTTAAAACTTTTGCAATATTTTTTTTTGTATCTATTAACTGTACAGGCATATTAATTGATTCAAGAATATGATAAAAAGGTAATAGGGGAATATGTAATGAATTATTTTTTAGGATTACATCGTATGTTAAATGATAAACGTGGTCATCAATTTTAAAGTATGATGAAAAAGGAGAAAAGTACATTTTTTTATTTTCAAAGAGTATCTCTAGTTTTTCTTTCGATTGATAATATGTACTTTGTAATTCATGAGATTTAATAAACTCATTTAATGAAATATAATCTATTTTGTTATATTTAATTATTTTTAATGATAATTCACCCTTGGGAACTGATTGTGTAAAAATAATGCTTGTAAAAAAAATAAAGTGAATAAAGTATTTATAATAATTGTTCAATTGATTAATTGATAGTTTTTGAATCCATAACTTTAAAAACTTTTTCTCCAGGCTTAACCATCAAAAATTTTTCTCTAGCTAATTGTTCTATATATAGGGTATCTGTTTTTAATCTGCTGATATCATTTTGAATAGAAATTTGTTGATTTAATAGAGATTGAATTTGTGTTTGAAAATTATGCTTTTCTTTTTTAACAGCTATTAGTTTTTTAATTCCAAAATCAGTATACACTAGATATGTTATCCCTGCTATTATAAAAAGTAATAATACATATGCTCTATTTTTTATTTTTATTTTATATTTTTTATTTTTTTTCATATTTAATAAAATTATCCTGAGCATAAACTACATTATTTTTTAATATTTCTTCAATCCTTAATAGTTGATTATATTTTGCTGTTCTATCTGTTCTACATAATGAACCAGTTTTTATTTGCCCAGCATTTGTTGCAACTGCTAAATCAGCTATAAAGGTGTCTTCCGTTTCTCCTGAACGATGAGAGATAATAACTCCTAAATTATTGTTTTGCGCTAACTTAATTGCATCAATTGTTTCTGAAACTGTTCCTATCTGATTTAATTTAATTAGTATAGCATTCATTGATTTTTGATTAATTGCTTTTTGTAATAATTTTGTATTAGTTACAGTCAAATCATCTCCAACTATTTGAACAGTATCACCCAGAATCATGTTTAATATATTCCAATGTTTCCAATCATTTTGATCTAAACCATCTTCTATAGAAACAATGGGATATTTTGCACACAGTTTTTGATAATATTCAATAAGTTCAAAAGATGAATATTCTTTATTATTTAAATAATAAGTTTTTTTGTTTTTGTTATATAGTTCGCTAGCAGCAACATCTAATGCTAAAACAATTTCATCACCCAGCTTATATCCTGACTGATCAATTGCCTTAGTAATTAATTGTAGTGCTTCTTCATTGCTTTCTAGCATAGGTGCAAAACCGCCTTCATCTCCAATGGCAGTACTATAATTAATTTTTTTTAATAATTTTTTAAGTGTATGAAAAATTTCCATTCCTGCTTTTAAAGCAAGAGAATATGATTTAAAGCCAACAGGCATAATCATAAATTCTTGAATATCAACATTATTATCTGCATGGCTACCCCCATTTAGAATGTTCATCATAGGCGCAGGCATAGTCAGTTGTGGACAATGTAATAAATCTTTTTTATAACTATAATTAAATATATAGTGAAATAACGTTTGATTTTTTTGACTTGCAGCAGCTCTGATACAAGCTAAGGAAACTGCTAAAATTGCATTTGCCCCAATTTTTGATTTATGCTCAGTTCCATCTAATTTAATCATAAACTCATCAATTTTTTTTGTATCTAAGGGTGAAAGTCCTAATAATTTTGGTTTTAGGATTGTATTAATATTATGAAGCGCATTATCAACACCCTTGCCATGCCAATTAGATGTTTGTTGATCTCTCAATTCGAGAGCTTCTTTATCGCCAGTTGATGCACCACTAGGAACACAGGCAGTTGCAGATATACCATTATCTAAAATGATTTCAACTTCTATCGTTGGGAATCCTCTAGAATCTAATATCATTCTTGATAAAATATTTTGTATTTTTGTAGACATAATTATAACTACCTTATTAAAGTTAGATTAGTATTAATTTATACTAATTATAATATTTGATATGATATCTATTAAAAAATATACTGAAAAATTAAATAATATTTGGGATGATTTTATTTTTAAATCTAATAATGGGACAATTTTTCATACTCAAGAGTTTTTAAATTATCATCAAAATAAAAAGTTTGTTAATCATTCATTATTATTTTTTGATAAAGATATTTTACTTGCTGTTTTGCCTGCTGTTGTTATAAAAGATAATAAAAAGAGTATATTACATTCACATCCAGGAGCAAGTTTTGGAGGAATCACATATAATCAAAATTTAAATTTTACAACATATAGTAATATTATATCATGCCTCGAAAAATATTGCATTAACAATAAATTTGATGGAATTCGATTAATTAATACCCCGAATATTTACCATCAAATAAAAGATGATTCATTTAATTATTTGCTTCAATGGAGAGGTTTTATTCAAAAAGAAATTTACATATCGCATTATTTAATAAATAATTTTCAAAATGAAACTTTAAATTTGTTAAATAAGAGAAAGCAGAGATATATTAAAAATATTATTCGAAATAATAAATTTTCATATAAAATCAATGAAAATTTTGATTTGTTTTATCCTATTTTATTGGAATCTAAGAAGTTATTTAAAACTATGCCAACACATTCATTGGAAGAATTATTAATATTAAATAACAAATTTCCTCAAAAAATTCATTTACTTTTATTTTACCAGGATAAAACAGTGGTGGGTGGAAGCGTTATATTTTTTACAACGAACAAAACAGCATTAATTTTTTATAATGCGATTAATCCTAAATATAAGCAAGAACATTTATCAACATTTCAATTATATCAATGCATGAGATTTGCTAAAAAAAATAATAAAAAAATTATTGATTTTGGTGTTTCGCATACTCCGGAAACAAAAAACCCGTTTGATCCAAAATTTAGTTTGATACAATTTAAGGAACATTTCAGTGCTAAGGGGGTTTTAAGAATAGTTTATGAAAAGATTTTCAATGAATAATTTTTTTAATTTATCTATTATTTATGGTATTGGGTTTTTATTTCTCAGGGGTATTTCCTTTCTTCTTTTACCTGTATACACGAATTTGTTATCAACTTTTGATGCAGGAGTTATATTTATTTTATATACAATTTTAGCTTTTTTAAATCCTGTTTATGCTTTTGGATTAGATTCTGCTATATTTAAATTTTATAATTCTAAGCACGATTCTAAAGAAAGTGTTATTAGCACTTCTATGGTATTTTTATTGATTACGTCTTTCTTTTTATCGAGTCTATTATTATTAGTTTCTAAAACATCTATAATTGATTTTATTGATGTTTCTTATAATTGGCTTTTATATTTAGGTATTATATTGTTTTGCGACTCAATATCTGCGCGTTCATTAGTTGTTTTACGACTACAAGAAAGGGCATGGTATTATTTATTTATTGGCTTTATTAATATTGTTTCTTCATTATTGCTTAACATTTTATTTATTGATTATTATAATTTATCTAATCTTGGAGCGGTGTATGCTTTGACATTGACATCAATAATACAATTATTTGCATTAAGCCCGATTATAATAAAGTTAATTAATTTCAATAAAATTGATTTTTTATTATATAAAAAAATGTTCTTTTTTGGTTTACCTTTTTTGCCTGCTACAATTTTATTTATATCAATAGGTATGATCGATCGTTTTTTTATAGAATCATATTTAGGCTTAGAATCTGTGGGTATATATAGTGCTGGATATAAGGTAGGGAGCATCATCAGTATTATGATTATTGCTTTTAATCTTAATTGGCAGCCTTATTATTTAAAAATTCAAGATGATAAAAACTTTTCCAACAATATTAAAATTATTAGTCAAATATTTTTTATAATGATTATATATATTGCAACCTTCATGTGTTTCTTTGTTAATGATTTAATATCAATTAAACTATTTGGTTTTTATATTATTGGCGAAAGTTTTTGGGAATCGACTATTATAATACCTTGGATAACATTTGGATATGTTTTCTATGGCTTATATGTATTGCAAGCCCCTTCATTATATATAAAAAACAAACAAAATTGGACTCCTCTTTTTTGGGGAGCAGGCACTATTATTAATATTATTTTAAATATTATTTTAATACCTAGATTAGGAATTTTAGGAGCAGCAATTGCAACTTTTATTAGCTATGTATTGATGTTTATTTTTATTAAAATTAAAAATAAATGGTGGATGCCTCTACCTATTTTGAATTTAAGAATTTCATTATATGTAATTTGCACATTGGGGGCCTTGCTATTTAGATATTATAGTTATAATTCATTAATAATGAGTTTAATTTTTGGAATATATACCATTGTTACCCTTCAATTACTAAATCATATTAAAAAGAATTAACCAATGAATAAAAACGTAATCATTGCCTTTCTTGGGAATGCTAAATTTGATGCTAGGTGCATAAATATGGCAAACTCTCTATTTAATCATGGTTACAAGGTTATTATTATTGATGAGCTAGTTGATGATGAAGAAAATTTAGAATCTAAACGATTTAAAATATTTCATGTTAAGACAAAATTTAAAAATGGTATAAAAAGATATTGGAATTTTTACTGTGAAGTAAAAAAACTTAATAATCAGATTAAGCCTAATATTTTTATTGCAGCAGATTTATTTTCATTAGGAGCGCTCTCTAATTTAAATGAAAGTTGTTTAAAAATTTATGATTGTCGAGAAGTATATTCAAAATTAACATCTTTAGTATACAAACCAATCAAACAATTATTTTGGACATATTATGAAAAGATAAACTATAAATATATTGATAAAGTATTAGTAACTGCTAAAAAAGATAAAGAATTTTTAATTTCAAAATATGGATTAAAAGATATCTCACTGATATTGAATTTCCCAAATATTCAGAATAAAAAATCAATGATTAATATACGTGAAAAATTTAAAATTTCTGAAAATAATAAAATATTTCTTTACCAGGGAGCAATCCAAATTGGACGAGGTATAGAGCAAATGATTACATTGTTGCATCATTTTGAAGATAGCGTGGTCTGTATTATTGGCAAGGGAGAGCATAAACAAAAGATAATTCAATTGATTAACAAACTAAACATTTCAAAGCGCGTATTTTTTACAGGGAACATTCCTTATACAGAACTTATTAGTGTTTCTAAACAGGCAGATATAGGTTTTTCTTTAATACAACCATTAAGCAAAAGTTATAAACAGGCTTTGCCTAATAAATTGTTTGAATATGGATTAGCTGGAATCCCCACTATTGCTAGTAATTTTTCAGAAATGAAAAATTATATTGCTAGATTTAAACTTGGAATTGCAGTTGAACCAAATAATATAAATGATCATATTAATGCTGTAAACAAATTATTAAAATGGGATGATTCAAAATTATTAATTAACACCGTAAAGGATAATTGTACATGGGATTCACAAGAACAAAAATTCATAGATTTATTTAGTTAAAATTATGAAATTGAATATTGTTAGTCTAGATAATCCATTTCCACCAAATTATGGTGGTGCAATCGACATTTTTTATAAATTGAAATCCTTATCTAGCCAGGGTTATAAAATTTATCTACATTGTTTTTATTCCAATCGAAAACCGAGGCTAGAATTAGAATCTTATTGTCAGGCAGTATATTACTATAAAAGAAAATCTTTTATAAAATCAATGTTGAATGTAAGGATTCCATTTGTTGTTTCATCTAGATACTCAAAAGAATTAATTAATAATTTATTAAAAAATAATTATCCAATTTTATTTGATGGTCTTCAAAGTTCTATAATTTCACAAAAAGGCGAATTCAAAAATAGAAAAAAATATTTAAGACCACACAATATTGAATCAGATTATATGAAACAGCTCTCACAAGCGGAGAAAAATTGGATTCGTAAATTTGGATTAAGATTAGATTCCTATAGATATCAAAGCTTTGAAAAAAAATTAAATCAATATGAAGCTATTTTTACAATTTCAAAAAATGATCAAAAATTTTATCAAACTTATCATAATAATGTTTGTGTATTGAATGCATTCCATGGACATCTCAAAATTCAATCTCAATTAGGAGTTGGAAATTATATTCTTTATCATGGTAATTTTGATGTTAGTGAAAATTTAAAAGTAGCAAATTTTTTAATCAAGAATGTTTTTGAAAATATACAGTTCCCAGTGAAAATTGCAGGTAAAAATGCATTGAATAAACTTCAACCATATATCAATAATTTAAACATTGAAATAATTAACAACCCAAATTCAGATGTGATGAAGAAGTTAATTTTGGATGCACATATTAATATCTTACCAACATTTCAAGCCACCGGAGTTAAATTAAAATTGATTAATAGTTTGTTTTTAGGAAGACATTGCATTGTTAATAATACGATGATTTCAGCCACACCCATATTAGATAGATTGTGTATAATCAGTAATTCTGCAGATGAATTCATCGATAAAATAGTAGAAATCATTCAATTACCATTTTTAAAAAAAGATATAAAAAACAGAAAAGATATATTACTAAAATATTTTAATGATTTAGAAAATAGTCAAATTTTAATAGAAGAAATTTTTTTATAAATAGAAGATTTTCTATATAGATTTAGGGAAAAATTTATTAATTGAGATATCGTAAGAGTTTTTGAATTTCTATTTTTAAAAGGATATTATATAGTGTCAAAATTTCCAGACTCTAAATCTTCGATTGTTGCTTCTTCCCAATCATCTGATTGATTTTCTTGTTTTGTATTACTGGGATTTGAACTAGCCTTTGTATCGATAGAACTTTTTAAGATTACAGTATTTTCTGGAATAAGCCTTAAAACTATAGGAATACTACATAAAAATAATAAAAATAATGCTTGTGCAATACCCTCTGCATGAAAAACTACTGCACCCTCAGGAAATGGAACTTCTTCAATACCATTTAAAAAAAGCATTGATAAGGCAACCAAAACCCCAGAAGAGGAAAGAATTTTTATAAAAGAATTTGAATTATATATATTCAAATAAAGCGACGTAGAAAGCCATATATAAACAAGGAGCATCATCCATATTATAGATATAGCAAATGATGTTTTAAATAATAATATAAAATACACTAAATAGCCTAAAACTAAAAAAACTGAAGGAATGCATTGTTTGAAATTATTAATCATAATTACTATGTAATAATATTAATAAAACATATCATTATGCAATTGAAAACTAATCTTATAATAGATAGATAATATTTATTAAATTTTTTTATGTTCAAAAAACTTAAATATGGCATTATAGGAGCTGGACACCTTGGGAACTATCATGCAATGCAAATTAATGAGATTGATACTGCAATTCTTGCAGGTATTTATGATATTGTTGGAAGTAATTCTTTAAATCTTTCTAAAAAATATAAAACTCAACAATATTTATCATTAGATAAATTAATAAAAGATTGTGATGCTGTATCTATAGCAACACCTGCAACGAATCATTTTGAAGTTGCAAAAATTGCATTGGAAAATAACTGTCATTTATTTGTTGAAAAGCCGTTTACTAAAACTATTAGTGAAGCTCAAAAATTAATTACTTTAAAAAATAAAAAAAATTTAAAAATACAGGTAGGCCATATTGAACGTTTTAATCCAGCGTTTATCCAATTGATGAATAATAAATCTAATCCAGAGTTTATTGAATCACATCGATTGTCTTTATACAATCCAAGAGGAACTGATGTTGATGTAATTCTAGATTTGATGGTTCATGATATTGACTTAATATTAAAACTTGTTCCATCAAAAATTAAAAATATATATGCTAGTGGTAAGGCTGTGCTGACAGATTCAGTTGATTTAGCTAATAGTCGAATAGAATTTGAAAATGGTTGTACAGTTAATTTAACTGCAAGTCGAATTTCTTTAAAACAAATGAGACAAATGCGTATTTTTGAGAAGAGATCATATAGTCTAATTGATTTTAATGTTCCAAGTTTAAATACGTGGAAGATTAATAAAAATAAAAAATTAGAAGAGATTAAATATAAAATTAATTCTACAAATGCATTATATGAGGAACTATTTTGTTTTGTAAATAGTATACAATCCGATGAAAAGATATTAGTGCCAGCAGAGGAGGCACTCCTTACGCTGGAAATAGCAGATAAAATTCAAAAAATTATTGAATAAAAATTTATATTATATTATTGCGGGTGAGCCTTCAGGAGATCTTCATGGCGCTAGCTTAATGAATGAAATAAAATCTTATAACCCTAAGATTTCTTTTAAAGGTTTAGGTGGCTCTTTAATGAAGAATAGTGG
>Ga0066867_10000684_pt1 | contig 16434 bp, 17 predicted proteins | sample ETN01SmetaG_4_FD_65606 | JGI IMG/M metagenome (GOLD analysis project Ga0066867, IMG submission 65606) | Marine microbial and viral communities from oxygen minimum zone, Eastern Pacific Ocean - ETNP2014F12-01SV261 | ecosystem: Environmental > Aquatic > Marine > Oceanic ... | reverse complement strand
CCTACAATTTCAATAACTTTGTTAGCATAAAATGAATTATTTATTTTGAAGCCCTCTTGAACTGTAGGATTTGTATCTAAAAATACATAAATTGTATCTTCGCCTTTGATTACCGGCTCATTAGATTTACCATCAGAAATAGGCGATATTATATCTATTTCATTCTCATTTGAACTAGGAGAATAAGAACTTGGTTTTTGCTTAGCTTCATCAACTGGAATTACTTCTCCCGAAAGAACCTCTCCATGAACACTCAAATAGAAAAAAAAGTCGATGCCATCATTAACACTAACATATTCATGAATATCAACGTTAGGATTATCTACGGTTTCGGGTCCCTCTTGATATTCATTCTTATCACTATCTTGATATTTCTCTATCTCTCTCCAATCATCAAAATAACCATCTATCTTCAAATTATTAGTACCTGGATTTACACCATGCCTCTGGAGTGAAAGAATTACATCATCAATTAGTACATCTTCAGTATTAATACCAACTACTAACTCTCCTAAATCTGTCAAACCCGATGTATCTGAGGTTTGCCATATTATTTTTATTGGATTCTCAGGTTCGATACCTAAATCAAACAAAGGTACTCTGCACTCAGTTATATCATCCTGAGATGCGACCTCAGTATGTGCTAAAAAAACAAAAGAATTCCAATCATTTTGGTCCCGGCTACTATCAAATCTATACAAATTGGAACTATGGATTGTTTTGTTACCATTAGCTGGAGATTTTTGACCATGAATCTCAATCATATAGTCGGCCCCCATACCTGGAACAAAATAACCAGTTTGCGTAATATTATCGCTATCAATTAGTATCCTTAATAAATCAGAATCATCTGATTGGAAAAGTGGTTCTTTTGTTTCAGTTAGAAATGCCATGTAAACCTGATCATTATATATTGCTACAGACTCCAAATCAATATTAGAATTAGCAATATTTCCGCTTTGGAATTGTTTCTTTGTAATACTGCTCCAATCATCAGATTTTCCATCAATGATTATAGAACCTTCTGATGTGTCATCCCATATGTAATATATGCAACCCCCACCAAGAAGGAGAGCTGCTAAAATCATAATTAAAGAATTCTTAATTGGATGCCTATCTTTTGACTTAAGAACGACTTTTGGCTTGCCATCAAGACCACCACCGTTAGTAAAACCATTGCCATTAGTTAATCCATTACCATTAGTCAAACCATTACCATTAGTCAAACCATTACCATTAGTCAAACCATTACCATTGGTAAAACCTTTACTTTCTTTATATTTCTCATCAACTTCAAAATCTGAAGCCTGAACCCCCTTACTACTATCTTTAATTTTAAAATCACTTTGTGAAAGACCCATTTGTTCTAGGGTTTTGCCACTATCCTTTTCTAATTCTTCTGGAAGAGTAAACTTCTTTTGGCGGTTATACTGAAGCCAATAATCTCTTAAAGATTTTTTCATACTTTTGCTTAACTCTTTATCTTTATCCATTATTGCCCTCTGTGCGATAAAAACTTGCTATTTAATATATTACCATAATAACCATTAAATCGTATAGATAAACTTATTTGAAACGTCTAACTGCTACAATTAAGTGAAATACATACTTGTATTGTTAACAATCACTTTCTTGGCATTCACAGCCCAACCTAGTGAAGCTGTTGAAGTCCTACACACATATGACTCAATGAAAGATGATACACAAGAATTAGCTAGTCAATATCCCGATATCGCAATATATTCTGAACATGCCTCTAGTACTGGATTAAATTTAGAAATTTTTTCGGTAGATGTAGCCCTAAATATTACTGAATTGAGTGAAGAGGAATTGAAATCTCTACCAACTATGTATGTTGACGGAGCGCATCATGGTAACGAAGGAATGTCTGCGGAAGCTGCTTTCTTATTTTTGCAAGATATTTTAGAAAGAAGTCATGCAGACCCTAGTTATTTGGAAGGAAAACGATTGGTTGTTACGCCAGTAATGAATGCTGATGGATATTTTCAAGATTGTAGAAATAATTGGGATGGTGTAGATTTAAACCGAAATTACCCCTATATGTGGGGAATGTATGGTACTAGTGATACAAGAGGAACATGTCCTGCATCAGGAACTTACAGAGGGCCTAGCGAAGGTAGTGAAACTGAAACTCAAGCCAATATGGAACTTATGAGAGGAATGAACTTGTATGTTTATTTCTCAGGTCATACAGGTTCAAATGATATAGTTCTACCCTGGAAAATTACTGGTGAATTTGCCGTGCCTATTGCAGACTGGGAATTATATGAACATTTTCTAAACGAATCTACAAACGTCTCTGGTTTAACATATAGAGATCCTGGTGGAGCTGGTGAATCAATTGCATGGGGTTACGGAGCTAGAACTGCAATTAGTGTTATTGTTGAAGTCGATACAATGCAATGGTCACCAGTTCTACCAGATGGTTCAATTCGAGAAGCCTTAGCAAATGAATTACTAATGTATGATTTGGCTTGGGAAAATTTAGAATTATTTGGTGGACGTTTAGAGATTATAGATGAAAATTCAAATTCAATAACTGTAGAAAATATTGGTTGGGGGGCTGCCTACAATGTTACGGCAGGAAATGAAATTATTGATATAATTCAACCTGGTGAAACTGTTATAATTAACAAAAATGGGAATTTCATGGAATATCATAGACTACTCCAAATAGGTGAAGAAAATTTGACATTAATGAATGTTAATTTAACCGATATAAAACCAGATAATAATGAATCCGTGCCGTCTTTATCTTTTGTTTCGGTCATATTTGGCATAATGGCTATAGTAAATTTTCGGAGGAGAAAATGACAATACTCGCTGAAAATCTTGACAATATTAGGATAATAACCTTAAACCGTCCTGAGAAATTAAATGCAATTACATTAGAAATGGCTACAGAAATGAATTTGGCAATTCAGGATGCCGCTGATGATTCCACTGTAAAATGTGTTGTTATTACTGGAAAAGGACGATCGTTTTCATCTGGAGGAGATGTCGATGAAATGGGAGAATATCTACCAAAAGCTGGAGACTTATTTTACAAATTAACTGAGCAAATACATTCTTCTTTCACAACAATACTCAGAATGCCAAAACCAGTCGTAAACTCATTGAATGGAATTATTGCAGGTGGAGCTTTGGGAATTGCTCTTGCAGGTGATTACAGAATTGCAAATAAATCAACTAAATTACTTAGTGCTCATTTTAAGCGTGGATTTGTTCCTGCAGGTGGTGCAACATACATTTTACCAAAATTGATTGGCCTAGGTAGAACACAAACTCTATTTTTTGGTGGAAAAACACTAAATTCAGATGAAATGTTAGAATGGGGACTAGTACATGAGATTGTAGACGACCAGTATTTAAATGAAAGAACACTAGAAATGGCCAAAGAACTGGCATCGGGACCTACAAATGCAATCGCTGAAACAAAAATGCTACTTTTGGAGTCAGACACTCTATCATTAGAAGAAGAATTAGAAGAAGAACGTAGAAAAAATCGCGATAGTGGGAATAGCGGTGACGCTGTGGAAGGAATCAAAGCATTTCTTGAAAAAAGGAAACCGGAATTTGAATAAATGGAAATTAATCTATCTGAAACTGAACAAAAAGAAATCACTAGTTTATTCTATAGAATTTTAATCCCTAGACCCATAGCTTGGGTTTCAACAAGATCTAAAAACGGAATTGATAACTTGGCACCATTTTCCTTCTATGGAGGAGTTTCTGCAAATCCGCCAATTGTTTCTTTAGGTATAGGAAGGCGAGCTGGGAAACACAAGGATACCTCTCAGAATCTACTAGATACTGAGGAATGTGTAATTCATCTAACAAGTGTTGAACTTTCTGAAAAAATGGTCAAGACCTCAGCCGAATTACCTCCTGAAATTGATGAATTTGAAATCGCAGGACTTGAAAAAATAAAAGCTATTGATGTCTGCCCACCTAGATTAAAAGATGCGAAAATCGCGATGGAAGGGAAATTATACAAACACATTGAAGTCGGAAATGGACCTGGTGATATGATTTTAGTAGAAATAATTCGAATCCACATTGATGATACCATATTAGATAATAGAGGTAGACCTGATGTTTCCAAGCTTGACCCATTAGGAAGACTTGGAGGGAGACAATACGCTTCCCTTACAAAAGTCTGGGAAATTATTAAACCAGATTAAATGGCGGGCTCGGGGGGATTTGAACCCCCGGATCTGGGTTCGAAGCCCAGCAGGTTTCCAAGCTACCTCACGAGCCCACAGTTCTGCAAAGAGAGGGGGATTTTAGCTTTCTTTCAATAAATTTATTAGTAATTCTACATTCGATATTTCAATAATTGCTAATATCCTTTCATTATCTAAATTTTCTCTAAACTTTGAAACCATGTAATTTACACGTGAATTTTCAAGATTATTGAAACCAGATAATTGTCTAATGGAATTTTCCATATTCATAGCTATCTCTTCTGGCGTCTCGCCATCTATACCTGATTTAATCATTGATTTTTCTAGACGGCCACGCTTGAAAAGTTGCCATGTCGATATATTTTTAGTATATTCATCTGTGTAAGTCTCTTCATCCATATCTAAACCAAGTATATCTATATCCTTCAAATCTGAAATCTTAATTGCACTTGTAAATGAAGGTGGAGGAAGTCTAATTGAATTATCTCCCACTATTTTGCGCAAACTAAGCCCATAAATTTCATCCCATCCTGATAAATCATATGGTTTACCATCCCAATTTCTTATACCTTCTATTTCACCTTCTGAAAGACCCAATACTATCAAATTCGGATTAAATGAATCTATTTCTTTTTCGACAATTACAGCTTCGGAAACTAACCCTTTTACGGTTGATAAAATACGAATTTGCGTACTTCCTATTTCTAAAGATTGGGAGTTCATCGACATTTGTGAAAGAATAGGGCACTAAAAGCTAAGAGGTTTGCATTTATGGTTTTCAAAACATCTTTTACAAAGAATTTTTGAACACGTTTTACAATTATTTGTTGCTAGATTACCACATTGCTTGCAATTACCTGCAATCACTCACTACCTTCCCAACGTGAAAATATATCTGAATCATAACCCAATAAATCCAAAACACGGCCAACAATAAAATTAATATTATCATCTAGTGTTTTAGGTTTATTATAAAAGGCAGGAGATGCTGGCGCAATAATAGCACCTGCATTAGATAACTTAGCCATATTATCTATGTAAATTGAACTTAATGGAGTCTCTCTAGGGACTAAAATTAGTTGACGTCGCTCCTTAAGCATAACTAATGCTGCACGAGTTACTAAATTATCAGAAATGCCTGCTGCTAATTTACCAAGTGTAGTTCCTGAACAAGGAACAATGGCCATTGCTTTAGCTTTAAAAGAGCCTGAGGATATACTGGCTGCAAGATTATTATTGTCATGAACTACATCTGCTAAAGCTAAAACATCATTCCAACTTCTTCCATCGCCTTCATGTTCATTGACTAATGAAGCTGAAGGGCTACAAGTTAAATGGACCTCTACGTCAAATTCTTTTAGAACTTCTAAAAGGCGGATGCCATAAGGTATTCCGGATGCTCCAGTAATACCTACTACTATACGGTCCATACTCTAATGTAAACTTCGGAGTCTTATAACTTTGTTTGAGATATACAGTTCCATCCACAGATAAGCGTATAAGTGCATACTTTTCCAATACACCATGGATAACCGATTTACTGCACCTGGGAAAATAATTCTTTTTGGAGAACATGCAGTAGTTTATGGAAAACCTGCAATAGCAATTCCCGTCTCTGGAATGCGAGCTAGTGCATGGAGTGAACCGAACGAAACTGGATTAACTATAAATGCATTAGATCTCAATGAAAAATTCAATTTGCAGAGTAATAACCAATTTAGTATATTGGCTCAAACTATTTTATCTCAAAATAAACAGAATGAACCTAATCTAACTATAAATTTATCTTCAAAATTACCTCAGGGCTCAGGAATGGGAAGTAGTGCTGCGACTGCTACTGCAGTTTGTAAGGCTCTATCAAACCATTTAGGTGTTGATTTGGATGCCAATCAAGTTTCAAATCTTGTATTTAATGCAGAGAAAATAGTACATGGAACTCCCAGTGGAATTGATAATACCGTAGTTGCCTATGAAATGCCAGTCTATTTTGTTAAAGGAAAAAAACCAATAACATTTATGCCTGGGAAAAGATTCTATCTCGTTATTGGAGATACAGGAATAGAAGCTTCAACAAAAGAAACTGTACAAAATGTAAGAAAAGCTTGGCAAAAAGAGCCGGGATTAATGGAGGGATATTTTAATGAAATTAGTATAGTCACTAAAAAAGGAAAATTGGCTATTGAACAAGGCAAGACTGAGTTAGTTGGTGAAATTATGGATAAAAACCATGAATTATTAAAATCAATTGGCGTTAGCCATAAAAAATTAGATGAACTTATAGATATTGCAAATAAAGCTGGAGCATTAGGTGCAAAATTAACTGGCGGAGGTGGAGGTGGCAATATGGTTGCCTTAGCTAAGAATATAGATGAACAACAGCACATACATGATAAAATAACGGAAGCTGGATATAGGGCCTATCAGACTTCATTTGGAGAACAAAGATGAACCTCAAAGAATTTGTAGATTTATTAGATCGAGAAGGTAAATTAAAAAGAATTACTAAAGAAGTTGATCCTGTCTATGAAGTTGCCGCCCTTATGGATGAAGCTGGCGATACTCCTCTATATTTAGAAAATGTAAAAGGAAGTATACTTCCTTGTATTACTAATATTTGTTCAAGCAGAGAATTGGTAGCATTAGCACTAGAATGTACTCCCAGTGAAATTATATCTAAAATATCTAATGCAATTAATAACCTTAAAGAACCACCAATAAAGCAAGTTCAAGAGTACAAAGAAATTGAGGCATCACTAGATAAATTGCCTATTCTAACACATCAAATAACTGATGGGGGGCCATATATCGCTTCAGCAATGGCTGTTGCCCACGACCCTGAATTTGGTAGGAATATTTCATACCATAGAGCAATGAAAATTGATAACAATCACATGGTTATGAGAATTTTAGATAGACATCTAAAAAAATATATGGATCGAGGGCTCAAAGAATTTGCTTATTGTAACGGTGTTTCAGTTCCAGTTCTGTTGGGTTCTGCAACATCATTCGAAATTGAAAATGATGAAATGGCTGTTGCTAATGCTTTAGCAAAATCACCAGTTATTGAAGTTGGAGGGCATATAGTTCCTGAATCCGAAGTTGTTATGATTTGTGAATTTACTGGAGAATTACATGACGAAGGATCTTTCTTAGATTTAACTGAAACTCCAGATATTGTTCGTAAAGGTCCTGTAATAGAAATTAAAAAGATATTTGTAAGAGATGACTCCATATTTCATGCATTATTACCTAGCGGTCCAGAACATAAAGTTCTAATGGGAATGCCCCGAGAACCAACTATCTATAATGCTGTGAGTAAAGTAGTAGATTGTCATGATGTTTTTATGACACATGGTGGAGGATCTTGGCTACATGGAATAGTTGCAATTAACAAAAAAAATGAAGACGATGGAATGAAAGCAATTGAGGCCGCTTTTGAAGGACATGCATCTATGAAACATGTATGGGTTGTTGACGCAGACATCGATATTACTAACCCACAATCTGTGGAATGGGCAATGGCTACACGTTTTCAAGGAGATAAAGATTTAGTAATAAAAGCTGGAGTAAAAGGCTCATCATTAGATCCAAGTTCTAATCCCGAAACTAGAGAAACTGTAAAGGTTGGATTTGATTGTACAATTCCTCTAAATAGAGAAAAAACAGATTTTACTAAACCTAAACCTGGAATGAAGGTTAAATTGGAAGATTATTTAGATTAATGAAATTAACACCTGAACAAGAAAAAATTCTTGAAGGAAAAGAAGGGACTACAAAGCAAAAAGCTATTCGGCTTTTAATTGATTTAGGAGAAGCTGCTGGAGCTGAAAGACTAATACCTGCAGTTTCAGCCCATGTTTCAGGAGTTTCACCTTTAACTGGTGGCGATGGTTTAATTAAATTTTTAAAAGATTTGACTGCGGAAAATAATTCAGAAACTGCTATTGAAACTACATTAAATGCTGCAGGTTGCGACAGAACAAAATTTGAGGAAATGGATATACCTGTAAAGGATTATGTAGAAAAACAACAAATTATTCTAGATGCGTATGAAAAATTAGGAATAAATTTGTCTTTATCTTGTACACCTTATGACAACCTTACTGTAGAAGGAAATGCCTCATGGGCTGAATCGAATGCAGTCTGTTTTGCTAATTCGTATACTAAACTAAGAACAAATCGAGAATCGGGCTTATCTGCACTTGCAACGGCAATCTGTGGATTTACGCCTGAATATGGACTCCTTTATGATGAAAATCGTATTCCAAATCTAAAAATTACAGTTAACTGTGAATTAAATGAACCTGTTGATTATTCTATTTTAGGTGACTGGATAGGGAAACAAATTCAACCAAAATGGAAAAATGAATATGGGCCAATTCCTTTGATATTTGGAATAAAAACATTAAATTCAGAATGTAGAAAAGCTCTAACCGCGGCAGCTGCAAATTATGGAAGTCCTATGCTATTTGTGGATGGTTTTACAGAAAATCCAAAAAATATGAACTTGAATGCTGAAATTATCTTTACTAAATTAGATTTAGAAAAAAGGTATTCGGAATTAGCACCTAAAGAAACTGTAGATTTAATTACAATTGGATGTCCTCAAGCCTCATATGAAGAGATTCAAAGAACGGCTGAGTTAGTTAATGGGAAAATTTTGCCAAAAAACCGTTTGTGGTTATTTACTTCATCTGAGAATTTTGATAAAGCCAACGAAAAAGGATTCATTAAAGTAGTTGAAGATGCTGGCGGTCTTGTCCTACGTGAAACTTGTCCTGAAGTTGTGCACTATAATCATTCTAAAGTTAAACATATACTCACTAATTCTATGAAAGCTGAACATTACTTAAAATCAGGACTTAACTCGATGAATACATCAGTCATGAAATTAGCTGATTGTGTCGAACATGCCATTAATCCAAAATTGATTACTAATAAAGAAAGGACGTCTAAAAGCAACGAAGAAATTAAACATTTAGTATCTGAAAAAACGAAACAAAAAGGTGATTTAGTAATTAATGGGAAAGGATTAAAATCTCAAAATGAATGGACTATAGAAGGAGAAGCATTAGTTACAGATGTACCCATAACATTCCTCGGATTTGTTAATAGAAATACGGGTGTGATTGAAGAAGAAGGGCACCCAATAAATGGCCAATCTATGGCTAATAAAATTTTAATTTTCCCTAAAGGAAGCGGATCTACTGTTGCACCATATGTGCTCCTAGGGCTTTTTTACAATGGCAATGGCCCTATTGCAATAATCAATACTGATTTAGATCAGCAAACTATTCCTGCATGTAGCCTTCTTGGAGTCCCATACGCACATTCATTTGATAAAAATCCCTGTCAAGTAGTAAATAACCGAGATAAAATTAGACTTAGGCTGAGTAATGGAGAAGTAAAGCTAGAAGCTTTGAATAGAACATAAATGAATAATTACTTTATTACAATAGCAATAATTTCTATAATTGCATATATCGCTATGATTAATCTGATATATTTTTTGGCACCTACTAAAATAATAGATGATTTTCCAAAAAAATGTTCTCTAAATACAAAGTGCACGCGAATTGCTGATACTAAGAATCGTGGTTATGGATTAGAAATCATTAAATTGAAAAGTGATGTATCGAATATACAAAAAAAGATTATAGATTTTATAAAAAATAAATCCAATATGACTATTGTAAATGAAAAAGAAGGATTTATTCACTGTGTAGATATTACGCCCTTTTTTAGATTTTATGATGATGTTTCTATCAAAATATTCGAAGATGAAGGATTAACTAATATCTGGCTACAAAGTCAATCAAGACTCGGAATTCATGATTTATATGTTAATGAAAAACGTATACAAGATTTACACAAAAACATATTAAAACTGGAATAACTATTTTTTTACTCTAGACATCAAACGTACTTTACGATTTTTTCTCCAAGATTCAATTCGATTTCGGAACCCCGTTTTTGTCCTTTCAGTGAAATTTTTTAATCGAACAGATAAACTTTTAGATTTCCAGTGCTCTTCACATTCATCAGATAATTTTGATATCTGTTCCATGACTTGATCAGTAAATTCTCGCAGATTTTCATAAGTAGTTTCTGACTTATCAAAATACAACGGGTCTCCAAATTTGTAGTAAAATTTCCGCCAGGGCCTTGGAATCCTCTTGGCAACTGGCCAAACATCGTCTGTCTGCCGAATGGCTACCGGTACAACTGCCGCACCTGTCGCTGCTGCAAGACGTGCAACGCCTGTCTTACCATCTCCCATTATTCCATCACGTGAACGAGTTCCTTCTGGAAATATCCCAATAGCTCCTCCCTGATTTAGAACTTCTATTGCATTCTCCATTCCTTCTAAACCTCCAGCTTCTCGATCTACAGGAATTACACCAACTTGTTTGAAGACTAAACGACGGATTGAACTGTCAAAATGTTCTTTTTTTGACATATAAGAAACTGGCCTCTTAGTTGCTGTCATTATGAATGCTGGATCTATATGTGAAAGATGATTTGCAGCTATAATCAAAGGACCATTTACCGGAATCTTGTCACTATCAAGATATCTTGGCCTAAACATTATTCTAAGGAAAGTACCTAAAGTTAGCTTAGTTGTCCGATAAGATAGTGGAGCTTTACTTCCCATTATTACCCAACAGGGAGTAATAATATATCTTTGTTTACTAAATTAAATTAAAGATTGTTCTTCAAGAACCACTGTTTGAACATGAGGTATATTATTGAGACCATCTTCAACTTCTGTAGAAAAACCTTCTCTATCAATCCCTATTATTGCAATCATAATAGCATTAAGTCCAAATGCAAATGGTTTGATCTCATGTGCACCTAAGGTACCATCTTCTGGAAGGATTTCCGCAATTTTTGCTATTATAGCATCAGTGTCTGAATCTGGTGATTCTGGCATAATTCGATATTTTAAGGCAACTTCACCCATGATAAGTAAGGTTTCAAGGGGTGTTTATTTAATTTGGGCAGAGATACAAAAAATATTAATAAGGCCACTGACAAGTATTGTTTGATATATATGGCGATAGACGAAGATTACCACTCGATATTTGAAAAAGTAGATACTTATAATGGTGAAAGTCAACCTATTCAGATATGGGCTAAAGATCAAGACTCCTATACTGGTATTGGAACGGATAAATTGGGAATATGGGGCACAGTAGTTGGTGTAGACTTTGATCTTTGTGTAGCTGATGGGGCTTGTATTGATGCATGTCCAGTAGAAGTTTTTGAGTGGATAGATACTCCAAATTCGTCAGCATCAGATAAAAAAGCCATAATGATTCGTGAGGATGAATGTATCATTTGCAGAGCATGTGAATCAGTTTGTCCTGTTGAAGCAGTTCTTATTACTGAAGACTAATTACCATTCCCATGGAAGAACCTGAACTACGTGTTGGAGGATGGGAAAAACAAGGTGGAAGAAGATGGTTTAGACGTATTTTTGCTTTAATTTTAGTAAGTGCTCTTGGTACCTTAATTTTGGGGCCAACTGTTGTTGATTACCGACCAGCTTATGTTTCTTCAGATTCTATGTATTTTCCAACTCTATGGAATGGACCTTTTGATATTGATTATTCAAAAGAATTTAATGGACATCTGAAAATATCAAGTATTAGCTATGAATCATCAGATAGTGAATCTGGGAAATTGATTGTGATTTCTATCTCTTCTTTAATTGATTTAGATATTTTAAATATGCAAACTGTAATTATAGAAAAAGTTGAATCTAAAGCTAGAGATGAAGGTTTAGAATTAAAAAATGGGAAAATTGTTAATGAAGACTCTTTGGAAATAGGAGATGGTGCCTATCAATGGGACGCAAATGTAACTGAAAAAGCCGACTTCTTTAAAGGAAATGAAGTAGGCAGTGAAATTATAGTAAAAGCATACTTCTGGACTATTGAAGCCGCACCAATGACTAATCAATTAGCAACTGAAATTCAAGAATTTCAAACTCAAACCGTGATATGCATCGCTTTTGGAATTGATATTTATACTATAAACCAAGCAACTGAAATGATAGGAAATGTGAAAATTTAAATGTTATTTTGTCCAGAATGTAAAGCAATAATGTATCCTGACGGTGATAGCCTAAAATGTAAAAGATGTGGGCACAGTCAAAGTAAAGGAAAACCGCAAATTACTAGTAGAGAAAGAGAAGAAAAGGAAATGGTCGTAACTGAAGGTGTAGAAGGAACATTACCGAAAACAAAAATTATATGCCCAAAATGCAAACATAATGAAGCTACCTATTATCTCAGACAGACGAGAGCTGCTGATGAACCAACTACTCGGTTTTATCAATGTACTGGGTGTAAAAATCGTTGGCGAGAATACTAGACTAAACGGCCATTGGATTCCAATAATTTGTCCTTAATATAAGAAAATATTTCATCTTTAAGCTCGGCTGATTTATTATTATCTTGTGAATGGCATATTAATTCAAGAACATTGAGCATTGAATCTTCTCCACCTGTTGTTCTTATAAATATCATTGATAAATATTGTGAATCATCTAAATTATCTTTACCTGAGTGATAAAGAATAGAACGCATATCATCTATCTTAGAATTACACAAAAATAATCCTGGTAAGTCTCTTGAAATTGCCGTAATTTTCTTAATTGATAAACCTTCAATTTTTATAGAAGAATGGGATGTGAAATCTTTGTATTTTAAACGTAATGAATCGTGTTCGTTAGGTTCAATTTCAAATGGTTCGACATAACATCCCAAAAAGTTAGTTCCAATTTCACCTAGATTAATCGTATGTTGTCTTCCAGTACTATCGAAATATTGTAAAACCATTCTTACTCGAGTAAACACTCGATTTACTGGATTAAATTGAAATTTAGGAGAAACTGTTTCACCAATCTCTAAATGATTTAAACGAATAACTCCAGATTGTGGTTCGACAAGACTAATTCCGGGACCATCCAATTTAATGCGTAAGTAAATATCGTCAATTTTTTCATCCGAATTATTTTTTAATACCAAATTAAGATTTATATTATCTTTAGAAGAAAAATTAGAACTTATCAATACCAAGTGATTTTGTTTTGAACTATAATCTACAAAAGCAATATGATTATCTATTCTATCATTGATCAAATCTATCTTTGAAAAACGTATATCTGAACTCTTATGATATATTGATAAAAAATCCTGTGGCTCTGAATCCAATTCTCCCGAGCGCAACCAATCCATTACCAACTCTTTAACTTTTGATTCCAAGGAAACTATATCTTTGTCATAACTTGCAGAAAGATTTTTTAAATTAATAATCTCTTCAGAAATACCTTTTTTAGATTCTTTTAAAGAAGTAAATGAATTATTATCAATAGACTCTTTCTCCGATTTTACCTCAAATCTTTTTAATTTATTTAAAAGATTATTGGCTCTTTTAAGAGATTTATCCAAAAAAGTTTTATCATGCAAATCACGATAAAATGAAAAATACGGATAAAGAAGAGGAATCATCTCATCTGTGTGAGCGCCTCTCAAACCTAATTTATCCATAAAAGAAGGTAAGTTGTCTAAATAACTAACATGTCTTTGGTGTAAAGAAGTCAAATGCTGATTTGCCCCATCAACCAAATGAAAAGATTCTTTTAATAGACTGAAATTACCAGATTTTAGAGATTTAGCATTTTTAATATCTTGTGTGATTTTAACCAGATTTGTTTCATAGAGTGACACCTTATCAAATAAAACCTCAGTATCTTTAAGGACTGCATCGATTTGAATACGCAAAAAACCTTCATTTTGAAACCAATGTACTTTACCTTCAGAAGCTAATATAACATCTCCACCATGTTTAGAAAATGTAAAATCGATAATTCTCTCACGTGCCTGATATGACCATGATTGTTCACCTTTATTGTCTAATATATGGAATACTTTATTTGAATAAATGCCAGTCATCTTACCCGATTCAAGTACTGTAGAACCATCTATGTTCTCTCGAGTTTGGTACTGCCATATTTTACTACCATTTCTATCCTGACAAACGATAGTATTAGATTCTTCAAGAAATATGTGTTTTACTCCATTGTTTGAAAATGAAATGTTTTTAGCGAAGATTTGTTCTTTAGTCCACAGTTTGGCTCCAGAATAGGAGAAAGCAATTGTTTCATCAGGTGATACTGTCAAAAAATACTCTTTAGAACAAACTATTTCAGAATAATTATCTTGCTTACTAAGAACAAGAAAATTATCATTATCTTCTACTAAAAGCAAACCTTCATTATTACAAATAATTAGTTGTTTGTCTTCAGACAATGACATTTTAGATATAGGTGATAATAGTGAAATATCGCGATCAACTTCTCCAAATTGATTAAGATAATACAATTTATTTTGATTTGCTAAAATTATTGAATTACCATTTTTACTAATACAAATTTTACTATCATTACTTAAGTTTTCATATTTCCAATTTAATTTACCCCAGAAATCATAGCAAATTAAACTATCAATTGTTCTAATAAAGATACTATTAGTAAAGTCTACTAAATGTATCTCTTTGCCTTCATTTAATGGAATTTTTTTGACGAGCTCACGGTTATTGAAAACACTGACACCCTTATCTGACAAAACTGAGATTGTGTCTCCTTCACTACTAGCAGATATGCCTAGTACAGTTCCGTCTATTGATTGACGAGCCAAAAGTTTTACTGGCTTCCATGAATCTTTTTTTATTGATGTACTGCGTAACATTTTTCTGCAATTCCACTCCGAATCAAGACCTTATGACTATCCCTAAATAAGAATAAATGTTGGAGCCACCGGAGGGATTTGAACCCTCGGCCTGCTGATTACAAGTCAGCCGCTCAACCGGGCTAAGCTACGGTGGCTTACACCCCGTTCAAGGTTGCTAAACAAAAAGTTTTACCCTCTATTGCCACCATAGTTCTGAAAAATCCCAATATGAATGACGAACAGTATATATACAGGCCGCTTGTGCGAGCATCCCTGATTTTGCAGGAAGGAGAATCACAAGTGGCAAAAGGACTTTACACCGCAACAAAACAGCGTAACAATCGCCAACAGCAGAGATGGAATGACCGATATTATCGTAAGAGAGTTATGAAGCTTAAAGAAAAAGCTGACCCTCTACAAGGTGCTCCTCAAGCTAAAGGAATTGTTGTAGAAAAAGTCGGTGTTGAAGCAAAACAGCCTAATTCAGGAATACGTAAATGTGTGAGAGTCCAATTAATTAAGAATGGAAGACAAGTTACAGCATTAGCTCCTGGAAATTTAGCAATTAGTTTTATAGATGAACACGATGAAGTAGTCATCGAAGGTGTTGGCGGCCGTATGGGACGATCATATGGAGATTTATCAGGTGTTCGTTACAGAGTTGCAAAGGTAAATAATGTATCTTTGAAAGAAATGGTTCGTGGTAGAAAAGAAAAACCAATTAGGTAATTATGTCAGAAGTTGAAGAAAAAACTGTTGAAGAAGAGGCTCCGGTTCCCGAACCCGATATGCCCGTTGTTCCATTATTCGGTAAATGGGATTTAACTGAAGTTGTTATTGATGATACAACTCTTGAAAAATATATTAATTTGGATGCATTCCAAATACCTCACACTGGCGGTAGACATTCTAAGAAAAGATTTGGAAGAAGAGACCTAACCGTTATTGAAAGATTTATAAACAATTTGATGAGATCTGAAAAATATACTGGAAAAAAAGCACAAGCATACAATGTTATGAAAAATGCTTTTGATATTATAAATTCTAAGAAAAAAACAAATCCTGCCCAAGTAATGGTTCAGGCTTTAGAAAACTCAGCTCCAAGAGCTGCTGTCGTATCTCTTAGATATGGTGGAATTAGAGTCTATAGTGGAGTTGACGTTTCTCCAACAAGAAGAGTAGACACTGCAATCCGAAACCTCTGTATCGGTGCTCTTGAATCATCTAAAAAACAACGTTCAATCGAGAAATCATTATCTCGTGAATTAATGCTAGCATCTGAAGGCAACCCCGATTCCTATGCTGTAGGAAAGAAAGAAGAATTAGAACGTCAAGCAGAAGCTGCACACAACTAAAGTGATTAAAAAATGGGCCGTAAAGAAGACAATATAAAGCGTGCAACCGCTTTATTCACAAAGCTAGACTACATAAGAAACATAGGTACTGCCGCACATATTGACCACGGAAAGACTACACTTTCTGACAAT
>Ga0066867_10000667_pt1 | contig 16687 bp, 13 predicted proteins | sample ETN01SmetaG_4_FD_65606 | JGI IMG/M metagenome (GOLD analysis project Ga0066867, IMG submission 65606) | Marine microbial and viral communities from oxygen minimum zone, Eastern Pacific Ocean - ETNP2014F12-01SV261 | ecosystem: Environmental > Aquatic > Marine > Oceanic ... | reverse complement strand
CCAATCTCTATTTTTTTTAGTTGCTCTTTTATCAAATTGTTTTTTTCCTTTAGCTATAGCAAGTTCTATCTTTGCTTTTCCTTTTTTAAAGTACATCTTTGTTGGAACTATAGTAAAACCATCTCTTTGCATTTTTCCTATTAGTTTATTGATCTCTCTTTTATTTAATAATAATTTTCTTTCATCCATAGGTCTATGATTTGAATAACTGGCTTGTTTATATGAGGCTATATGTGAATTAATTAAAACTATTTCTCCATTTTTTTCTACAGCATATGAATCTGCAATATTAACTTTTCCACTCCTTATAGATTTTATTTCAGAACCTTTAAGAACAATTCCAGCTTCCAGAAGATCTTCAAAAAAATAATTAAAACTTGCCTTCCTGTTTAAACAAATTATTTTTAAACCAGGATTGGTTTTCTTAGTCATTAAATTAATTTTGCAGACTGAAGTGCTTTTTTAACGATTTCTTTAGTGTTATTTGTAACTTTGACTAAAGGAAGTCTTACATCATCACCACAAAGATTTAATAATTTAGCTGCATACTTAACTGGACTTGGGTTACTTTCAACAAACATTGAGTGGTGAACTGGTTGTAAAATTTTATTAAGTCTCTCAGATTCTAATTGAGATTTTTTATCATTGATAACTGAAAATTTTTGAAATTCTGAACAAAGTTTTGGAGCAATATTTGCTGTAACACTTATGGTACCTACTCCACCTCTTCTATTAAACTCTAAAGCATTATCATCATTACCTGTTAATTGAATAAATTCTTTACCCATTTTATCTAAAGTTTGATTTACCCTATTCAAGTCTCCAGTTGCATCTTTAACACCTACTATATTTTTTAATTCATTAAGTCTTGCCATTGTATCAACCGTCATATCAATAACTGATCTACCGGGTATATTATAAATAATAATTGGGATCCCACATTTATCATTTATTGCCTTGTAATGTTGGTAAAGTCCTTCTTGCGTTGGTTTATTATAATAAGGGGTAACTATAAGTGCACCATTTGCTCCCATTTTTTCTGCATGCGTTGTTAAAGAAATAGCTTCTGCAGTAGAATTTGATCCAGTACCGGCTATTATAGGTAATTTTCCATTACTTTCTTTTACACATAAATCTATAACTCTTTGATGTTCATCATGACTTAATGTTGGAGATTCACCGGTTGTACCAGCTGGAACTAGTCCACTAGTTCCATTTTCAATATGAAAATGAATTAACTTGATATAAGAATCTTCATCAAGTTTATTATTTTTAAAAGGAGTGACTAAAGCAACATTTGAACCTTTAAACATAAATACTTATAACATAGATTATTGATTCATATAGTAAAGATTATGCTTAAAAAATTATTATTTTTTATAGTTTTGTATTGCCTTTCTATGGCATCATTTAAAATTGCATCAGCAGAAATAATACCTTTAAAAAAACCACTTCAAACAAAAGAAGAAACGGAAAAAAAATTACTAATTGATGTATTAAAACCTTTGCCAAAACCTGTAAAAAAAACTGAAACTAAGCCAATAGAAGAGAAAATTATTGTTAAAAAAGAAAAAAAAAGTGGATTTATTATTCCTAAGAAAAAACCTTTAATAGTGGGATCTGAAAAAACTACTAATATAAAAAAATCAAAATATTATAAAAAAAAAGATTTTAATTTAGCCAAAAAAGCTATTTCAGAGATGAAAAAAGCTAAATGGACTGCTGCTTTAAAAACTGCAAAAAAAGCTAAAGACAAATCTATATATAATTTTATTCAATGGCGACACCTTCTAACAAACGGAAATAAAGCTTCATATTATGAATATAAAAATTTTATTGATAAAAATGAAGATTACCCACGAATAGGTCGGATTAAATATTTAGCAGAACACAAACTTTCCACTAGAACAATTTCACCAAAAAAAATTATAAATTGGTATAGCATATCAGAACCATTAAGTGGTTTTGGTAAAATGATACTTGGAGAAAGTTTTATTTTAACTGGTAATAAAGAAAAAGGAATTAAATTTATTAAGGAAGGTTGGATTACAGCACAATTAACAAAATCAGAATTAAAATTTTATAGAAAAAAATTTAAAAAATATTTGAATGCCAAAGACTATATAAAACGTGCCGATTATTTAGCTTGGAATAATAAATATTGGGATCTTAAACGAATGTTAAGATACTTACCTAAAGATTATCAACTTTTATATAATGCAAGACAATTATTAATGAGTAAATCATATGGTGTTGATTCAGCTATATCAAAAATTCCAGATAAATTTAAAAATGATGCTGGTTTAAATTATGATAGACTTAAATGGCGAAGAAAAAGAGGAAGAGTTGATAGTTCTGTTGAAATTTTATTAAGTATAAGAAATACAAAAGACTATTTAATAAGACCAGATAAGTGGTGGGTTGAGAGAGAAATTATCTCAAGATCTTTGATATATAAAAAAAAATACGAGTTAGCTTATAAAATATCAAGCAATCATTCTATGACCGAAGGACCTGAATTTGCTGCTGCTGAATGGATGAGTGGCTGGATCGCTTTAAGTTTTTTAGATGATCCTTTATTAGCTAAAGACCATTTTGAAAAATTCTACAATAATGTGGGTTATCCAATAAGTACATCAAGAGGTGCTTACTGGTTAGGAAGAACTTATAAAAAATTAAATAACCATGAATTATCAACAAAATGGTTTAAAGAAGCATCAAATTATTTAACCACATATTATGGTCAATTAGCTTTCATGGAATTAAATCCTAATGATAAATTTGAACTCACAAAAGAAATGGAAATTAAAAAAGAATACCGTGATTATTTCTTTAAAAAAGAAATTGTAAAAGTAATTTATTTATTGAACGAACTTGATGAAGACAAATATGCTAAACATATGCTTAGACATTTAGCAAATGATAATGTTGATAATGGCAGTGAAGTTTTAGCCGCAGAACTTGCAACAAATATAGATAGATTTGATTTTGCAATTCAAATTTCTAAGATAGCTTCTTATGAAAAAAGGTTTCATAATAAATATAACTACCCAATAATTAGTACACCAAAATATATAAATGGAAGAAAAATTCCCGAGAGTGCATTTATCTTATCTATAATTAGACAAGAAAGTGAATTTGATTTAAGTGCAAATAGTCATGCTGGTGCTAAAGGTTTGATGCAATTAATGCCTTATACAGCTAAACTAGTAGCTAAGCAGGCTAAACTTCCCTATTCTAGATCAAGATTAACAACTGATCCTGAATATAATATTAATTTAGGTTCACATTATATTGCAGGTTTAATTCTTGAATATGATGGTGCTTATCCTTTTGCAATAGCCGCTTATAATGCTGGGCCAAAAAGAGTTAGATATTGGAAAAAAATAAACAAAAATCCTCAAAAAAAACAAATTAATTATATTGATTGGATAGAGTTGATAAAATTTAAAGAAACTAGAAATTATGTTCAAAGAGTTTTAGAAAACTATAATGTGTACAGATATATATTGGAACAAAAACCAATTCCTATGAAAGACTTTTTCAAGAATAACCCATTATATTAAAATATGGCGGAAGAGGAGGGATTCGAACCCTCGGTACAAGTTTCCTCGCACGGTCATTTAGCAAACGACTGGTTTAAGCCTCTCACCCACTCTTCCAAATAATTTGATAATCCCCGATTGTATTGAATAATCAATATTAATAAAGTAATTATTCATTAATTATGAAAAATAAGTATTCGATATTTTCACTTATTAAGAATGCTCTTTCCTATCATGAAAACTGGGAAAAAGCATGGAAAGATCCTGAACCAAAAAAAGAATATGACATAGTAATTGTTGGTGGTGGAGGGCATGGTTTAGCTACCGCTTATTATTTAGCTAAAAAGCATAATATGAAAAATATTGCTGTAGTAGAAAAAGGTTGGATTGGTGGTGGTAATACAGGAAGAAATACTACAATAATTAGATCTAATTATTTATGGGATGCGAGCGCTGGTCTATATGATCATGCTTTAAAAATTTGGGAAGGTTTATCTCAAGAATTAAATTATAATGTTATGTTTAGTCAAAGAGGTGTGATGAATCTAGCTCACAACTTACAAGATGTTAGAGATTTAAAAAGAAGAACTCATGCAAATAGATTAAATGGCATTGATGCAGTTTACCTAAATACTGAAGAAGTTAAAAAATTTTGCCCTATAATAAATACTTCATCTGATATTCGTTATCCAGTTTTAGGAGGCACTCTTCAAAAAAGAGCTGGAACAGCTAGACATGATGCTGTTGCCTGGGGTTATGCAAGAGGCGCTGATGAAATGGGTGTTGATATTATTCAAAATTGTGAAGTTAAAGGTATAAAAAGAAATGCTGATAGTGTTGAAGGAATTGAGACAACAAAAGGATTTATTAAAACAAATAAAATAGGTGTTGTTGCTGCTGGTCATTCTAGTGTTATTGCAAATATGGCTGGTTTAAAATTACCTTTAGAAAGTAAACCACTTCAAGCATTGGTATCTGAGCCTGTTAAACCTATTATTGATACTGTAGTAATGTCTAATGCTGTTCATGCATATATTAGTCAATCAGATAAAGGTGAATTAGTTATAGGTGCTGGTACAGACGATTATGTTTCTTATTCACAAAAAGGAAGTCATGATATCGTTGAAGGAACTTTGAGTGCTATATTAGAATTGTATCCAATATTTAGTAGAATGAGAATGCTTAGACAATGGGGAGGAATTGTAGATATATGCCCTGATGCAAGTCCTATAATTAGCAAAACTTCAATTAAAGGTTTATATTTTAATTGTGGCTGGGGTACTGGTGGATTTAAAGCAACTCCTGGTTCAGGAGATTTATTTGCTCATACAATAGCAAATGATGAGCCTCATAAATTAAATGCTGCATTCAATATTAATAGATTTGTAAGTGGTGACCTTGTAGATGAACATGGTGCAGCTGCTGTAGCACACTAATGTTTATAATTAATTGTCCTTTTTGTGGTGAACGTGAACAAAGTGAATTTAAAGCTGGTGGTGAAGCACATATAGTTAGACCAAAACAACCAACAGAATTAAGTGATGATCAATGGGCAGAATATTTATTTATGAGAAAAAATATTAAAGGTATTCAATTTGAAAGGTGGGTTCATGCCCATGGTTGTAGAAAATGGTTTAATGTTGTTCGTGATACTTCAAATGATGAAATAAAAGCTGTCTATAAAATGGGAGAGAAACCACCAACAGAATAAAAAATGACAAAAAATTTAAGAGTTAAAAGCAGTAAATTTATCGATGAAACATATAGAATTTCATTCAAATTCAATGGGACAAAATATTATGGTTTTAAGGGTGACACTCTTGCTTCTGCTCTTCTAGCTAATGATATTCATTTAGTAGGTAGAAGTTTTAAATATCATAGACCAAGAGGAATTATGACCGCAGGTTCAGAAGAACCAAATGCTATCATTCAACTTCATAATAATTCATCTAGATCAGAGCCAAATGTAAGAGCTACAGAAGTTGAAATTTATGAAGGTTTAGAAGCTTCAAGTCAAAATTGTTGGCCTAGTGTTAATTTTGATATTAGTGGAATAAATAATTTTTTATCTCCAATATTTCCTGCGGGTTTTTATTATAAAACTTTTATGTGGCCTGCTAGTTTTTGGAAAAAATATGAATATTTTATAAGAAAATCTGCAGGTTTAGGTAGATCTCCTACTGAACCAGATCCAGATATTTATGAACATAAATTTGTTCACTGTGATGTTTTAGTTATTGGAGCTGGTATTTCAGGAATTATGGCTGCTAAAACAGCGGCTAAAAATGGATTAAAAACACTTTTAATTGATGAAAAACCATATCTTGGGGGGTCAACAATTTATCAAAATTCACAGCATTTTAAATTAAACAATCAAACTTCAAGTTCTTGGTTAGAAAAGGAAATTAACGAAATTAAAAAATTAAAAAATTTAGAAATAAAAACAAGAACAAGTGTTGCAGCATTCCATGGGTATAATTTTTTATTAGCCAGGGAAAGTATTACTGATCATTTGCCCATTGAACAAAGAAAAAATAAAACTAGACATAAATTACTTAAGATAAGAGCAAAAAAAGTTATTACTGCCACAGGATCTATAGAAAGACCTTTGATTTTTAATAATAATGATCGTCCAGGAATTTTACTTTCTTCAGCAATTAAGAAATATGCTGACTTATTTGGAGTAGCTTGTGGTGAAAAGAATATACTTTTAACAAATAACGATAGTGCTTATGAAACTGCAATTAGTTTAATACAAAAAGGAATAAGTGTTGAAGCTATTATTGATAATAGAGAAGAAGTAGATTCTAAACTGGTTTATGAAATAGAAAAAAATAACATTAAAGTTTTCAAGGGGTTTACCGTAACTAACACATCAGGCTATAAAAGAATTAACAAAGTTTCTATAATGCAACTTTCAAAAGATGGACAAAAAGTAATAGGTTCTAAAATTAATCTATCTTGTGACTGTTTGGGAATATCTGGTGGTTGGACACCAGCAGTTCATTTATTTACTCAATCAGGAGGAAAATTAACATTTAGAGAGGAAGATCAAGTGTTTATACCTAATACTTACCCATCAACACAGTTAAGTATTGGGGCTTGTAATGGTGATTTAACATTAGATGAAATTTTTACAAATGTACCAAAATCTTTAAAAGAATTTTTAAATATTAAAAATACAGATTATGAAAATATTGAAATTTTATCTTCTGCTAATAAATCAAAAAGAAATATTTGGCTGCTTCCATCTGATAAAATTTTAGGAAAAACAAAACCTTTTGTTGATTATCAAAATGATGCTACTGCAAAAGATATTAAATTAGCTTTAAGAGAAGGTTTTAGATCAATTGAACACGTAAAAAGATACACAACTACTGGTATGGGTACTGATCAAGGTAAACTTGGTAATATGCATGCCTTAGGAATAATTTCAGAAACTACTGGTGTCAAGATGAATGAACTTGGCACAACAACATTCAGGCCACCCTACACTCCTCTAACTTTTGGAACAATAGTTGGTAGAAATATAGGTGAATATTTTGACATATTTAGAAAAACACCAATTCATGATTGGCATGTAGATAATAAAGCTGAGTTTGAAAATGTAGGTCAATGGAAGAGAGCTTGGTATTATCCAAAAGAAAATGAAGATATGCACCAAGCTGTTCAAAGAGAAAGTAAGGCTGCAAGAGAAAGTGCTGGTATATTAGACGCATCTACACTTGGTAAAATTGATATTCAAGGAACAGATGCTTCTGAATTTTTAAACCGTGTTTATACAAATGCTTGGTCAAAACTAGCTATTGGCAAATGTCGATATGGTCTAATGCTTAATGAAGATGGTATGGTTTATGATGATGGAGTTACTACTCGATTAAGTGAAAATAATTATATAATGACAACAACTACTGGTGGGGCAGCTAATGTTTTGGGTAAATTAGAAGATTACCTACAAACAGAATGGCCAGAATTAGATGTTTATTTAACATCTGTAACTGATCATTTTGCAACGGTAAGTGTTTGTGGTCCTAATAGTAAAAAGATTTTATCTCAAGTTATTCCAGATTTAGATTTATCAGATGAGAATTTTCCACATATGTCATTTAAGGATGCAAAAATTGGTAAAATTAATTGTAGAGTTATGAGAATTAGTTTTACTGGAGAACATAGTTATGAAATTAATATTCAGGCTAATTATGGTAAATCAGTATGGGAAAAATGTATGGAGGCTGGGAAAGAATTTAATATTACACCATATGGAACTGAGACAATGCACTTACTTCGAGCAGAAAAAGGTTTTATAATTGTTGGTCAAGATACAGACGCAACTATGACACCAATTGATCTACAAATGAATTGGATTGTAAGTAAAAAGAAATACGATTTTATTGGAAAAAGATCATTATATAGATCAGACACTATCAGAGAAGATAGAAAACAGTTAGTTGGCTTATTGACTGATAATCCTAATGAAGTGTTAGAAGAAGGTGCCCAGATAGTAGCTGATATAAATAAATCACCTATTGAAATGTTAGGACATGTAACATCAAGTTATTACAGTCCTAACCTTAAAAAATCTATAGCTTTAGGTGTTGTTAGAGGTGGAAAAAATATGATGGGACAAAAATTAATAATCCCAATGGAAAAAAAGAATATCAATGTAACAGTGGCTGATCCAGTTTTTTTAGATAAGGAGAACAAAAGATTAAATGCTTAATTATAATCAACCACTACCTGAAAAAAAATCATTCCAAGATATCCAAATGGAAGAGGTCAAACCAATAATGAAATTAATTTTAAGAGGAAAGAAAAGAGAGTTTATTTCTGCCGTTGGCAAATCATTAAATATGCTTTTGCCTACTGAAGCAAACACTTCTACACAAAGTGATAAATTAACAGCACTTTGGCTAAGTCCTGATGAATGGATGATATTTTCTAATGAACATGTAGATGAAAATACAAATAATTATGAAACTGAAGAACTATTAAATAATAATATTTCAAAATTAAATCTTGGTGCAATTACAGATGTCACTGATCAATTTGTAATGATTAAACTCAGAGGAAACAAAATATACGAATTATTTCAAACTGGTTCCCCTTTTAATTTTAATGAATTTCAAAATAAAAAAGGATCTGTTGCTCAAACTATTTTAGCAAAAATAGATGTAATTATTCAAAATCAAGATAAAAATGAAATAAATCTATTTGTAAGGCGTTCATTTTCACAACATTTATTTTCTTGGATGAATGATAGTGCGTCAAGATTATAGGTAAAAATAATATTTAAAATAAACTATATTATAAATATGAAAAAATTATTACTTATTATATTTTTTGCAATTTTACCTTTATCTTTAAACGCAGAATCAAATTTAAATAAAATTTTATCTTCAGGTGAATTAAAAGTTGGAACTACTGGTGATTGGGATCCAATGACAATTAAAGATCCTGCTACTAATAAATATAAAGGATTTGATATTGATGTAATGAATGAATTAGCAAAAGATATGGGTGTTAAAATCAAGTTTATTCCAGCTGAATGGAAAACAATAGTATCTGGAATTACTTCATCAAGATATGATATTTCAACTAGTGTAACCAAAACTCCTAAAAGAGCTGAAGTGGCTGGATTTACAGATACTTATTATAAATACGGAACTGTTCCACTGGTACTTAAAAAAAATTTAAAAAAATTTTCGACATGGGACTCATTGAACAATGAGAAAGTAACTATAGCAACTACCCTTGGTACATCTCAAGAGGAAAAGGCTAAAGAATTTTTTCCTAAATCTAAATTAAACTCTGTAGAAGCTCCTGCAAGAGACTTTCAAGAAGTATTAGCTGGTAGAGCTGATGGAAACATAACAAGTTCAACAGAAGCAAATAAACTTGTTATTACCTATCCTCAACTAGCTATAGTTCCTGATGGAGAAAAAAATCCAGCTTTTTTAGCTATGATGGTTCCAAAAGATGATGAGGATTGGAAAAGTTATGTAAATGATTGGATCAAAAAGAAAAAATCTTCAGGTTTTTTTACAAAACTCTTAGCTAAATATAATCTTAAAAGCTTATAATAAATTAGATATTAATTTTTAATTCTTTATAATTTTAAAAGTGAGAAATTTAATTTTTTTACTTTTAATTTTACCTCTAACATCTTGTAGCGGACAAGAGTTAGGTTGGTTTATATTATCACCTAACAATATTGAGGGACTAACTAATCTTAAATTTTTACTTAGTGGTTTAACTACAACAATTTATATTTCAGTTGTTTCAATAATTATTTCAATGATTATAGGTTTTATTGTAGCTGTTCCCTCTTTAGCAAAAAATAAATTTTTAACTTATCTAAATATTGGATATGTTGAAATAGTAAGAGCAATTCCATTATTAGTTTTAATTCTATGGATTTATTATGGTTTGCCTATAATGACAGGAATTAGCTTCAGTCCCTTTGTTTCTGGTATCATTGCATTATCTATTAGCGAAAGTGCTTTCCAAGCTGAAATTTTCAGAGCTGGAATTAATTCAATCAGAAAAGCACAATGGGAAGCTGGAAGTTCCTTGGGACTAGATTTTTTTAGAAAATTAAGATTAGTTATTTTACCTCAAGCTATCAAAAATATTTTACCCGCTATTGGTAATCAATTTGTCTATGTTTTAAAAATGTCATCTTTAGTTTCAATAATTGGAATTGGAGACCTAACAAGAAAAGCTAATGAGTTAGTGGTTACAACTTATAGACCTTTAGAAATTTATACTTTCTTAATTCTTGAATATTTATTTTTAATATTAATAGTTTCTTATTTTGTAAGAAAGTTAGAAAAAAAATTAAAAAATGATTAAATATTAATTTTTTTTTCTATAATCCCATGGATATTCGAATTTCATTGACCACATACCTAGTTTATTAATTTTTGCGTATTCCTCATCTTTAATAAATTTTTTAGAATATTTTCGATAAGCAAAACCATAGCCCTGTTTTACTAAAAAACTTGAAAGACTTTCATTATTAACAAAACATTCTGCTAATATTCTTTTATATTGATCTTTGCCTTCTGGAATGCATTTAACTTTATTATTTCCTATTTTTTTAATTAACAATTTTTTTGCTTCAATCCCACAAAAAATAATTTTTTCATCAATGCCGCATGTTTGTTTAAGTTCAGGTGTATCTATCCCGCTAAATCTAATTTTTTGACCATTTAAATGAATAGTATCACCATCTATAACTTTAATTTCAAATGACTTAACATCATTATATATTAGAAAAAAAAATATTAGACTGATACTAGTAAGAAAAAAGAGTTTTCTTTTGTTTAAAAACATTGTTAAGAAAATACCCAATAAATATTAAAACAGCAATTCCCATTATCCAATTAGTGGCCATAATTGTATAAAAAATATCTTCATAATCTCCACCTCTGATATTAATTACATACCATAAACTCAAAAATGGAAATGCAGTTAATCTTAATACGCTCAGATAAAGACTGTAGATAGGTTTTTTAACAGCTTGAAAAACTGCAGTTGTTATAAAAAATACTGGATAAATAGGACCAATTAATGCCGCAACTTTTAGATAAATAGCTCCGTGATATATTGCTTCAGGATTATCTGTAAATAATGAAACTAAAATTTCCGCACCAAAAAATATTATTATTCCTGCCGCTGTCATAAACGACGATCCAAAAAATAATGCTTTAATATAAAGTTCTCTTATACGATCATAATTTTTTGCTCCAAAGTTTTGTCCACCTATTGATAAAACAGCAGTATTTAAACCTATTACTGGTAAAAGAAAAACTTGTTCAATTCTTAAAGCAGCTCCATAACCTGCTGCAGCTAATTCTCCAAATTGGCCAATAAAATAAAGTATATTAAATATACCAACGCCTATAAAAAGCATACTAAACATAATAGGTAAGGATTGGTCAAATAATTCCTTCATTAAATCTAGCTTTGGAATAAAACATTTTAAATAAAGATATTTTTTCAACTTGCAGGAATTAACTTTATAAGCCAGATAAATTGTACCAATAGATTGTGATATTACTGTTGCTATTGCTAAACCTGCAATACCAAATCCAGGTATAATACCATAACCCCAAATAAATAAAGGGTTTAAGAATATATTTAAAAAGAAGCTAAATATTAAAACATTTCTATAACTTTTTGTATCACCTTGTGCATTTAACGTTCCATTTAATGAAATTTGAATCATAACAATAAATGTACCAAAAAATATAATATCCAAATATTTCCTGGTTAAAGTTATGCTTTCAATATCAGATCCCATTACAGAAAGTAAAAAATTAGATGCATTTAAACCAAATAAAGTAACTATGATTGAAACAAATATTGCAAAAGTAACTGATTGAGCAACTAACAATGATGCTTTCCTTGTATTTTTTTCACCAAGTAAATTTCCGATACAAGCATTTGTAGCAGCTCCAATACCTACACCAACAGCAATAATTACAAAATATATTGGAAAAGATTTAGCTATAGCAGCAATAGCTTCAGCAGATATTTTACCTGCAAACCAAGTATCTACCAAATTATAAAAAGTTTGAAATAAAGATCCTGTGCTAGCAGGAATGGTTACATTTTTAAGTAATGACCATATTGGATCTTTTGTTAGTTTAATTGATTTAGACAAATATACCTTATTTAAATTCTTTTTGAAAAATGTGTTTTTTTCCTAATAATTTTGCCCTGTATATCTGATTTTGTCTCATTCTAAAACGTGATTTTTGTGATTCTGTTAATTTGTCATAGCAATTAGGACATGTAACTCCTTCTTCATATTTTTTTGATTTTTTATCTTTTTTTGAAATAGGTTTTCTACAACCACTGCACATTGAAAAAGATCCTATTTTTAAACCATGTTTAAGACTAATTCTATTATCAAAAACAAAACATTCACCTTTCCAAAGGCTATTATTTTTTTTAATTTTTTTTAAATAGTTTAAAATTCCACCTTTCAATTGATAAATATTTTTAAATCCTTTTTTTTCTAAAAATACAGATGCTTTTTCACAACGTACTCCTCCAGTACAAAACATAGCAATAGGCTTATCTTTTTTTAATTTTTTTAAGTATTTTGGGAAATCTCTAAAATTGTCAATATTTGGGTTAACAGATTTTTTAAATGTTCCAACTTCATATTCAAAAGGTTTTCTAGAATCAATTACCAAAGTATCTTTATCTTTAATTAACTTATTCCATTTTTTTGGCTCAACGTGACTATCTTTTTTTTTTATTCTTTTTGATAAGATTAAATTCATAGGAACTATTTCTTTTTTAATTTTAACTTTTGCCCTATGAAATGGCTGTAATGAGCTCTTTGAATTATTATTACTATCAAAATTTTTAAATATAAAAATTTTTTTTAACTTATTAATTAAAGTTTTAATATCTTTAGATTTACCTGAAATTGTGCCATTTATACCTTCTTTAGAAATAATTATAGTTCCTCTAATTTTATTTTTTATCAAAAATCTTTGTAAAAATTTCTTATTTTTTTTTAAATAATTTATTTTAATAAATTTATAAAAACCTAATATTTCATACATTATATTTTCCTACATATGGTCATTCCATCTCCGAGTGGAACAATTAATTTTTCAACTCTTTCATCTTTTGCAATATAATTATTAAAATCTTTAATATTTAAAGTAAATTTATCATCATTATTTTTATCAACAACTTCACCGTGCCATAAAACATTGTCAATTATTATCAAACCTCCAAGATTTAATAAATTTAATGAACTTTCATAATATTTTTTATAATTCATTTTATCTGCATCAATAAATATTAAATCAAAAGTTTGATCTTTAATTTCATCCAAACTTTCTAAAGCAGGTTTAATTATAGTTTTAATCTTATGATCTTGTTTTGCTTTTTTAAAAAAGTTAATTGCGATTTTATTTGTTTCTTCATTTTTATCTAATGTAGTTATTTTTCCATTTTCAGTTAATGCTAATGCCATTGATAAAGTACTTAAACCAGTAAATGTTCCTATCTCTAAAACATTTTTTATATTTGAAATTTTAATAATCAAATGAAGAAATTGACATTGAGAAATAGCAATCTGCATTTTTTTAATATCACCTAATGATGTATTGTAATTAATTATTTCTTTTTGAATTGGATGAAGTTTCAGTCCATGGTCTAAAATATATTCTTGTAATTGATTTGTAATTTTAAGGTCAGAGCCCATAAACTTAAAGATTTTTTTTCAAAATTTCATTCACCAATTGTGGATTAGCTTTTCCACCAGAAATTTTCATAACTTGACCTACAAAAAAACCAAAAAGTTTATCTTTTCCTGATTTATATTCTTTAACTTTGTTAGGATTATCTTTTATCACTTTGGCGATTATTTCTTCAATTGCTTTAGGGTTGCTTTCTTGTTTTAATCCCTTTTCTTCAACAATTTTTTGTGGATCTTTGTCTCCATCCATCATTAGTTCAAATATTGTTTTAGCTATTTTTCCAGAAATAGTACCATCTTTAATCAAATTTATTAATTTAGATAAATTTTTAGCACTTATTGGACTTTGAATAATTTCTAAGTTTTTGTCATTTAATACAGCAAATAATTCCCCTATAATCCAATTAGTTGCAAGTTTTATATCTGAGTTTTTAATTACATCTTCAAAATATTTAGAAGTTTCAATATCTGATACTAAAATAGTTGCCTCGTACGGGCTTAAGTTAAATTTTTCAATAAATCTTTTTTTCTTTTCATCAGGTAGTTCAGGAATTTCTGATTTTAATTTTTCCACAAAACTATCTGAAACTTCCAAAGGTAAAAGGTCTGGATCTGGAAAATACCTATAATCATGTGCATCTTCTTTTGATCTCATAGATCTTGTTTCATTTTTTTTTGTATCGAAAAGTCTTGTTTCTTGATCAATTGTTTTGCCTTCTTCGATTAAATCTACTTGTCTATTGGCTTCATATTCTATGGCCATTTGCATAAATTTAATTGAATTTACATTTTTGATTTCACATCTAGTACCAAGTTCTTTTGAACCTTTGAGCCTTACTGAAACATTTACGTCAGCTCTAAGTGATCCTTCTTGCATATTTCCATCACAAGTTCCCAAATATCTCATTATTGATCTTAATTTTTTGATATAAATATTTACCTCATCTGGAGATCTTAAATCTGGTTTACTAACAATTTCCATTAAAGCTACACCAGATCTGTTTAAATCTACAAATGTGTTTTGAGGATCTAAATCGTGAATACTTTTTCCTGCATCTTGTTCTAAATGTAGTCTTTCTATACCAACTTCTTTTTGTCCATCAGGCATATCTAAAATAACTTTACCTTCTCCAACAATAGGATTTTTGAATTGGGAGATTTGATATCCTTGAGGCAGATCTGCATAAAAATAATTTTTTCTATCAAATACAGAACGTTTGTTAATTTTTGCATTTAAACCAATTCCAGTTTTAATTGCTTGTTTAACACAAAATTCATTAATTATTGGCAACATACCTGGGAATGCAGCATCAACTAAACTTACTTGTGTATTGGGTTCTGCACCAAATTTTGTTGCTGATGTAGAAAATAATTTAGATTGAGATGTGACTTGGGCATGAACTTCTAATCCAATTACAATTTCATATTGATTATTTTTCCTACTAATTAAATATTCTGAATTATTATTACTCATTTAATCCACCAATCAGTAATTTTATTTTTAAATGCAATTTTTTCTTCCATGGCATATGCAATATTTAAAATATTTTGTTCATCAAAAGCTTTACCGATAATTTGTAATCCTAATGGGTAACCTTTAGCATCATGACCAGCTGGAATAGAAATGCCTGGTAAACCAGCCAAATTAACTGGAACTGTAAAAATATCATTTAGATACATAGAAACTGGATCGTCTTTCTTTTCCCCAATTTTAAATGCTGAACTAGGTGTTGATGGAGTTAAAATAGCATCTACTTTTTTATATACTTCATCAAAATCATTTTTAATTAATTTTCTTACTTTTTGAGCTTTAAGGTAATAAGCATCATAATATCCTGACGATAAAACATAAGTTCCAATCATTATTCTTCTTTGAACTTCTGCTCCAAAACCTTCAGATCTAGTTTTTTCATACATATCTATAAGATTTTCACCTTTGGCTCTAAATCCATATTTTACACCATCATATCTTGCTAAATTGGATGATGCTTCTGCTGGAGCAACAATATAATAAGTTGGTAAAGCATAACTTGTATGTGGAAGTGAAATGTCAATTATTTCAGCACCACAATCTTTAACATATTGAATACCATTTTGCCAAAGTTCTTCAATTTCTTTAGGCATATCATCAATTCTATATTCTTTAGGTATACCTATTTTTTTTCCTTTAATATTATTTGTTAATTTTTTACTATAATCGTTTCTTTTAAAATCTATTGAAGTTGAATCTTTTGAATCAAAAGTGCTAATTACTTCTTGAAGTAAAGCACAGTCTTTTACATTTTGTGCCATTGGGCCAGCCTGATCTAAAGATGATGCAAAAGCAACTATACCATACCTAGAACAACTTCCATAAGTTGGCTTTAAACCTACTGTACCAGTAAAGGATGCTGGTTGTCTGATTGATCCACCAGTATCGGTTCCAATTGTAATTGGTGTTAATTGTGCCGCAACAGCTGAAGCTGAACCACCAGATGAACCTCCGGGAACTAAATTTTTATCAATTGGGTTTTGTACATTTCCAAAAAAACTAGTTTCATTTGAAGAACCCATTGCAAATTCATCACAGTTTAACTTTCCAAGAAGTATAGCTCCTTCATTCCAAATATTTTGTGTAACAGTGGACTCATAAGTTGGAACAAAGTTACTTAAAATTTTACTACCAGCAGTAGTCTTGATATCTTTAGTACAGAATAAATCTTTAACTGCCATTGGAATTCCTGGTAATTTTAAATCTAAATTTGGTTTTTGATCAAATTTTTTAGCTTTATCAAGAGCTGAAGCATAATCTTCTGTAATATAAACATTCAATTCCTTTGATTTTTCTGATCTTTCTATAAATGCTTTTGTAACTTCTTCAGATGAAAGTTTTTTATCTTTTATATCTTTGACTAACTCTGACAGCGATTTTTTT
>Ga0066867_10000658_pt1 | contig 16766 bp, 15 predicted proteins | sample ETN01SmetaG_4_FD_65606 | JGI IMG/M metagenome (GOLD analysis project Ga0066867, IMG submission 65606) | Marine microbial and viral communities from oxygen minimum zone, Eastern Pacific Ocean - ETNP2014F12-01SV261 | ecosystem: Environmental > Aquatic > Marine > Oceanic ... | reverse complement strand
AATTGTTAAAGTTGAGTTTACTTTTACATCTGTACTACCGTTACCGAAAACAACGGTTAATGTTCCCATTACGTCAACGTAATTGCGTGTAGCATTAGTTACACTATTGGTTCCTGTAGCTGAGGATCCTGCAATACCTGCTGTTTTTCTATCTGCAGTTATGTTTTCTCCATCCAATGTTCCTGAATATTGAATCTCTGAAACATATGTTTCTGTTGCCAAGAAACTACCTGCTAAACGTGGATCTGGTATGAAATTTACAGTAATATCTAGAGTTCTATCTGCAACTTGTCCGGTTTCTTTACCAACCCAAATCATTTCTTTATATTGCATTTCACCAGCTGAAGTACCTGCACCAGCTGCTGCTGGAAGGAAACCATCAAAGGCTGCCTTTAAGCCCAGAATACTTTCACTAGAGTAAGCAAATGTTTCATCTGCAGAGTATTTGTAGCAATCTATGCCACCAACCTTTTCTTCACCTTCATAAACATAATTGTTTGTATGTGTAGAAACGAAAGGATTAGGATATTCTGTGTCTTTAGCTTCTGGAAGCTCATTAGGATTCCATAAAGAATACGAGAATTTAGAATCTGCATCATCTGCACTCTTAGTTTCCCAGGTTGTTCTATCTACATAATTATTATAGTCAGTAAAAGTTAAAATTCTGTTTTCTTCAGTCTTTTCTGCTGAGCTAAATGCTGAAGCATTAAAATTATAATATGTTTTATCATCATCACTTTTTGATGAATCTGCTGTAGCTACAATCTCAGCGTTAGTACCTGATGCAGCTGAATAGGAATTCAATGCATTATCTGCATTATAATCACCTTGCAATGTTGCTGACTTAGTTTGATCAAACAATGTCATATCTCCGTCGAAGGATGTACGGCTTTCAAAATCATCAGATAATTCTTTTTGATTTGGAATATATACTCCCATAACGTATGCAGATATTAACAAAAATACTGCTCCTACAGCAACTAGTACTTGGGCGGTCATCTCGGGTTTACTCATATCACTCATGATTGAATTTCCTTGTGCTCAATTGCACAAATATATGCGTTATTCAACACACACTAAAGCTATTCGTAGATTAAATTCTATATAATACTTTGCGCTGTTTCAGAAAATGAATCACTTTTCATTCAAGTCTTCAAGCATTGTAATGAAAAGCTTAACTTCTTCAACACTCCATTCTGGATAAAACTCACCTAATTGAGACCATGTTTCACCGTCACCCTCTGCCATTTTGTACAAATCTACAAGAGTTGCCTGAATTTTACCCTCATCTACACTTTTAGTATAGTCCAATAGTCTTTTCTCTACTTTTTCTCTGTCAACATTAAAACTAGTATTGATATCCAAATCACTATACTCAAGGTAATCTCCAAGTAAACTTTGAGGAATATACAATATATATAATCCAGAAAAGAACATCAGAAATTGAAATAAAAGATACCCTTCAGAAGAATAACCAAACGTAAACCAACCTTCTTCTTCTAAGAAAATTTTACTGTAATAATAATAGCTAATAAATGTGGACAAGAAAAATGAAGGCACGGAAAATAACCAATCCGTTAAACTCAGAGAAACTGCTTCTGGCACTTCCCTGATGATATTGTGCCTCAACGCATATATTTCTAAAACCATCCAGTACATTATGAAAAGAGCTAAAAATAAAAGAATTAAACTGGCCACAAACCACACATATCCTTGATCAAACATAACGAACAACAAAGTAGTTCCGAATGCAGTAAGCCAATATATTCCAATCAACCAAATTCCATGGGTCCATATCTTATGAAACAGCTGTTGCAAACAAAGTAAACACAATATTCCCGAAATAATCCAAAGAGGTGTAGAAATTAAATGGAATTCAATACCAAATAAAGGAAGTGAAATAAGCTTCCCAATACCACTCTCTTGATATCCTGCAAATAAGGAGGTTGTAAAAGTCAAAGAAGAAAGTGCTAGAAGTAAAGAATCCTCAGATTCTCGCTCTAAATTGAATTGACGGCCTAGCATTCCCATGTTATCTTAAGTCTAAATGTTGGTAAAAAAGATTATGTGTCTATTTTACTTATTGTCTTCCAAGGCTTGATTAATTAAATCACCCATGGTCAAATTTTTCTTGGAACCTGACTTGTAAGAAGATGAAGACTCTTCAACTTCCTCCATAAGTTTAATATTCAGAAAATTTTCTAATCTCTTAATTAATTTCTCATTTGGTTTCATATTACCTGATTCTACAGATGTAATTATTGACTTCTTTTCAGATATCTTTAATGCTAAGGTAGCATGATCTAAACCTCTTTCCTCTCTAGCTTTTCGTACCACTGCCCCATAGTTACTAACTAATACTTTTTCATCTGAAGAGATATCCCTGTATCTTGACTTTTGTTCTCTTTTTTCAAGTGTTTGTGCAACAAAGGCCCGATGACCTACTGACTCTCTGTATGATGTCTGTTTTCCCATTCCAGAACAAGAGGTACAAACTCTTAGAACTGATCCAGAAACCTTACGTGATTCTAAACTTGCTGATTCGGCCCCACACATTTCGCATAACATATCAAGTCACAACTGATATATATCTGACCCAATTAAATGTTTAGTGATAAAAAGTGCCTACTGAAGAAAATGATGGCGGAGTATCTTCATCTGGAAAAGGTGAGGATTTGGATAAATGGTTAATTGAAGAAACTGAGCGTTTTGAATCTGAAAAAAGGCAATTAGAAGCTGATGTTTCCAGAATGAAAAGGGAAAATGCCCATCTGAAAGGAGAACTTGCACGATTACGTGCACCTCCACAAGTTATTGGAACTGTTAGAGATTTACTTGAAGATGGACGTGTAGGGATTAAATCAAGCAGTGGCCCTGATTTTGTTGTCCATATTTCTGAAGGAATAAAGAAGGAAAGTCTAGAAGTAGGCGACAGAGTTGCTCTTCATAGACAAACTCTTGCTGTTCTCGAAACATTACCCTCTACCAAGGATCCTCTGGTAATGGGCGCTGAAGTTGATGAAAAACCAACTGAAAAATATTCTGACATTGGTGGATTAGTAGAGGAATTAGATGAACTAAGAAGCACGGTAGAATTACCCATGCTAAAACCTGAAAGCTTCACCAAAGTAGGTGTAGAACCTCCAAAAGGCGTTCTCCTAGTAGGACCTCCAGGTACTGGAAAGACGTTGATGGCTAAAGCTGTAGCCAACGCTACAAATGCCACTTTCATAAGGCTCATTGGCAGCGAACTTGTCCAGAAGTATATTGGAGAAGGTGCTAGATTAGTTCGTGAACTTTTCCAATTGGCTCAAGAAAGATCTCCAAGCATTATTTTTATTGATGAATTGGATGCAGTTGGAGCAAAAAGAATGGATGTAGGGACTACTGGTGACAGAGAAGTTCAAAGAACACTTATGCAATTATTAGGTGAACTTGATGGATTTACACCAAGAGGTCAAGTTTCCATAATGGGTGCTTCAAATAGACCCGATATTTTAGATGAAGCCCTTTTGAGACCTGGAAGATTTGACAGAATTATCAGGATCCCATTACCTGAGGAAGAAGCAAGAGAAAGAATAATAAAAATTCACAGCAAACCAATGAAAATTGCTAGGGGTATGAATTATAAAAAATTAGCTGCTCAGACGGAGGGATTCTCCGGTGCAGACCTAAGGGCACTTTGTGTTGAAGCTGGAATGAAAGCTATCAAAGAGAATAAGACTCAAACTAATTACAAAAATTTTACAGAAGCTTTGGAAAAGATCAGAAACCGTTTAGATGATTCCGAAATTTCTGAACCGGAAAGTGGACTATACTATTGAACCAAGATACTTCTAAACTTAATGCCGCAAAGGAGGCTGTGAAACTTGTCAAAAATGGTATGGTTGTTGGCTTAGGTACTGGTTCAACTGCAAAAATTGCTGTTGACCTTTTAGGTAAAAAACTATCTGAAGATTTCCAAATTGTAGGAATGCCAACTTCCATTCAAACAGAAAATCAAGCTAATAGTTTAGGAATAAACTTAATTGGAATTGATGATGCTGAAACAATTGATATTGCAATTGATGGTGCCGATGAAGTATCTCCCGACCTGTCTCTAATCAAGGGTTTAGGGGGTGCCTTGCTGAGAGAGAAGAAGGTAGAAAAGAAAGCCAAAGAATTGATTATTATTGTTGACGAATCTAAAATTGTTGAAAAGTTAGGAGTAGGATTCCTACCTGTTGAAGTTTCTATTGAAAAACATGAACAAACAAAAAAAGATATCTCTGAATTAGGATGTAGTGCTGAATTAAGAGTTGAGGACAATACTCTGCCTTTTGTAACTGACAATAAAAATTACATCTACCATTGTAAATTTGAAAAAGGCATTGATAATCCTAAAGAACTTGATAAAGAGCTAATGAAAATTGAAGGTGTAGTAGATACTGGGCTATTCATAGATATGACAACAAAAGTAATCGTTGGAAATCCTGATGGAATTAAAATAATTGATTGAACTACTTACCGCGTTGTTCTTTGGCCTTACCTCTAAGACCTTTGTAACCACATTTTCTGCACTTCTCTGCCTTCCAGCCTGCTGTGGCATTACACTTCATGCACACTTTCTTTTGAAACAAACGTGCTTCAGCTTCAGGGAAACGAGCCATAAAGCAGCCGTAGAAGGCGCCATTATAATGATTTGTGCAAAAAATAAGAATTATTACAACAAAAGTACTAATAAACACACTTCTTTGGACAATTATGTATGTAAGGCCCAAAAGGGCAATTCATGTCAGGGGTTTCTAGGAATTGAGTAACTGCTTGATGTGCTATCTGAATTTGCAATATAGTTTACTTGGGGGTAGTAAGTAAATTGTTGACTTTTTTGTCTGTTATTTCGAACGTAGGCGATGACTTAGGAAACCCTGAACTTGAATGGGGAAGAATTACTATTTTCCTTATTCTAGCATTAGGCGTCTCATTTTTATGTTCCCTTCTAGAAGCTATAATATTGTCTGTAACATGGTCACATATTGAAATTCTGGGTAAAAATGATAACAGAAGTGGTAAAAGACTAAAGGAGTTAAAGGAAGATATTGATGTTCCATTGGCTGCAATATTAACTCTTAATACTATTTCACATACAATTGGGGCTGCAGGTGTTGGTTCAGAATTCAACAAATTGGGTAATGAATGGTTTACTGCTGCTTCAATAGTTCTCACAATATTAATACTAGTCTTTTCAGAAATCATACCAAAAACATTAGGTGCTATTTATTGGAAAAAATTAGCTGCAAGTTCAGCATATCTTTTGGATGCAATGATATGGATTACATGGCCTATTGTTGTTGTTCTGAATAGTTTCTCAAGAAGAATATCTGAAGGAAATGAAGATCAAAAAGAGATGACACGAGAAGAAATGATTGCTGTAGCTGAGATGGGGGAAAATCAGGGAGCTCTTGAAAAGCAAGAAACCCAAGTAATTAAGAATCTTTTAACAATGGATAAGATTTTGGCTGAGGATGTTATGACACCAAGTACTGTAATGCTAACTTTTCATCGAAAGGATAAAGTTGGAGAAATCGTGGATAAGCATTCTCCTATTCCATTCTCTAGGATACCAATCCGAGAAGAAAATCTTGATGACATAGTAGGTGTTGTTTTTAGAAGCAAAATTATGGAACTATATGGTGAAGGAGAAACTAATCTCTCTATGGATAATCTGATTTCTGAGTTGTCTACAGTCAGTCCCGAAGATTCTATTGCTACATTACTAGATGAATTTTTGAAAAAGAGAGAGCACATCTTTCTCGTAGTTGATGAATATGGAACAACACAAGGAATTATTACCCTTGAGGATGCTGTAGAGACATTACTTGGTGCTGAAATTGTAGATGAATCTGATTCTGTCGAAGATATGAGACAATTAGCTCGAGAACTATGGGAGAAGAGAAGGAAAAGAAAAACTAATCTAAAGTTTGACTAGATATCCATTCTTTAATTCTATTTGATATCCATATTAGGCTAGGTAAAACAAAAATAGCTATAAGCATTGAATAGATTATAGTTGCTGCAGTAATTATTCCAAAATTGCGAACTAATGGCATAGGAGACAAGAATAAAACCGCAAATCCTGAAACCGTAGTCAAACCTGAGATTAAAAGTGCTGAACCTGTTCTTACAATTGTAGTTTCGATAGCCTGGCTCTCAGTTTTATGTTCTCTTTCCTCACGATATCTCTCAACTATGTGTATAGCGTAATCTATCCCCAAACCAATTGTAAGAGCTGTAACCATTACTGTTAAGACATTAAGAGTTATGCCCAGTAGAGTCATTGTTGCCATTATCCAAATTGATGCCAAGATAGTTGGGAAAACAGCAATTATTCCAAGATCTATACTTCTATAAAGAACAACTAAAATTATTGCTGCAAATAAAATAGCTATTAATGTAGATGTAATTTGAGTTTTCTGGATTTCATTTACAGTCACGCTTGTAAGAACATGACCACCAGTTGTACTTACAGTAAAATTTTCAACAAATATCTCAGGAACATCTGCAGCTAATTCTGAACGCATAAATTCTAATCCATCATTATCAAGTTCATGAGAAGTAGTAGGGCCAATATATATTCTTACAACTGAAGATACATAATTACCATCAATATCTCGCTTTAGGATGTGCTTGATTTCATCAGAATAGGATTCTCCTGTAAATGGATCTGCCAAATCTAATTCCCTTTGGTAAAGATAATCATATAAGTTGTGAATATCTGAATCTGTAGTCAAGCTAAAGGTTTTTGCCTGATAAGTCAAATTAAACGTATCTGTTAATGATTGAACAAATACATATTTTTCTCTATCATTAACTTCTATGGATTGGATTAAAGAGTCATCTGAAACATCCTGTAAATGTGAAAACTTGAGCCTAGCTTTGTAAGAATTATCTAATATCTGGACTGAAGCACTGGAAGATGTAACGTCTGCTGATGTTTGAATATCTGTTAATGTATCTGTCCCTATCAATTCATTTGATGTATCATACCACAGAATTATGGCTTCTAAAGATGGAGAAACTACAGATTGCTCCATTTTCCAATTAACATCTAAAAAATTTCCCGAATTAACCAAAAACGAATTTGTTATAGTCCATTCATGAGTCAAATTCTCTCCATGAGTAACACTAAATTCTTCTGAATCTATTGCCTTTTGAACTATCACATGTACTGATTCAATACGAGCTGTTGCACCTACTTTGATAACATAACGATCATCATTAAGCCCTTTGTTATCTGAACTTGCCTGACCATATTGCAATTCATAATTTCCATCTATAAAATCAGTTGAATCTATATCTCCTTGAATTAGAATTTGTGACTGTGAATAACTAGCACCTCTAAAATCAGATTGAATCTTTTCTGCTGTCACCATTATCTCCAAATCATTTGATAAGAAATCATCCAATGAAAAGGATGTTTCTATCTGTGAGGCTCCGCCAAGTGCTAGGATTGTGATAACTATTACTGTTGAAATAATAGCTTGCGGATGTTTATCTACAACTTGTGACGCCCGTAATATTGAAGATTCGATTATTTCAGAATTTTGTGGTTTGATAGCCATATCTTCTGAGGATGAATCCAATAAATATCTCATAGAAGTATAGAAAAATAAAGTTAACACAAATGATGAGAATATTCCAAAAGCACAAAGTAAACTAAAGTCTCTAACTGGACCAACACCGCCAGTAATGCCTGATAAAAATGCAATAACTGTAGTAAACATTGCAAGTGACAAAGCCTGACCCGTGTGAACCTGGGACTCAATAAGTGAATCTTCCAAACTACTGCCTGCCGCTATACCTTCCTGATATCTTCTACTAATATGAACTGAAAAATCAATACCCAAACCCACAACTAATGGAATTACTGCCACATCTAGTGCAGTCATTTTGATTCCAGCAATACCTGCAAATGAAAATGTCCAAAATATAGATAATATTAGAGTTATAACTGGCAAAACAACATAACTCCAATGCCTAAAAGTTAACCACAATAAAATCACAGTAACTAATAGCATTCCAAAACTCATCAACACATTTGTATATTGTGTAGACTCGTCAACATCAGAAGCCAAAAGATCTACAGAGAATGCTGCTGCTGTAATATCACTGCCTGAGTCTTGATTATGGCTGTCCGCAAGTGTTCTCAGTTTTTGCCCAACTTCCTTTTTCTGAGCTGTAGATAATTCAGGTTCCAAATTAACCATAATTATAGTTGAATTTGCTAAAGGTGCTCCACGAACCGAAGTTTCCGATTCAACAATTATTAGAGGATCCAAATTCAAATCTTTATTGATTAAGACATCACCAACAAAATCAACTTCATTCCAAGAATAATTGCCGCTTCCTGAAGTAGATATTGAATCATAAACAAGTTGCCAAGGTTCATCTGCTATTTGTACCGTTGACAAGGATAAACCCGAATCTACTAATGCTGAATCAAAAAAATCTGCAACAGATAAAACGCCTTTAACTCCATCAATTTGTAAACAATCATTATGGATTTTTAGAATATCTACTAAATTATCCATTGTCAAAACATTATTGTCACTAATTGAAGTTAAATACAAATTAACTACACTAGAATCCTTGCCGAAATCCTCGGTTATCGTATCATATGTCTCAACTTCTTCAGATTGAGGAAGAAAGGCCTGAACGTCTGTTGAAAACTCGACTTTCAGAATAAATGGTGATATTATTAAAGTAATCAATGCCACGACTAAGATTATCTGTCTTGGACTGTCGATTGGAAGTCGTGCATAACGCTCGAGCATACTGGCGCATAAGACGGGTGCTTAAAACCTGTCGTTACTTACCAAGGCGCCTATTTCTTTGCTGAAATGACCTAATAGCTCTCAAAAAATCTATTTTTCTCATATCTGGCCAAAACACATCTGCAAAATATAATTCAGAGTATGCTAACTGCCAGAGCAAAAAATTACTAATTCTTTCTTCCCCTGAGGTTCTCAAAATCAAATCTGGATCTGGTAAGTCACTTGTGTATAAATTTGAGGATATGAGATCTGCATTAATTTCATCTGCCTTTAATTCTCCTTTCTCTATCATTTCCCCAAGTATTCTCATTGATCGAATTATCTCTTGCCTACCTCCATAAGCAACTGCTAAATTATAATTAAAACTAGTATAATCTTTTGTTTTTGATTCTGCATAATCTATTGCTTCCTTAACTCTTTCTGGAAGAAGCTCTCTGTGGCCTAAGGCTCTAACTCTGACTTCATTTTTATGAACACGTGGATCGTCTCCTGCACTTCTAAAAGATTCCTCAAACAAATCCATAAGTTTTTCTAATTCTTCTTCACTCCTGTTGAAATTCTCTAAAGAAAATGCATAAACTGTTAAAATTTTAATCCCAACAGAACGACACCAATCCGATAAATTTTCTAACGTGTTCTTTCCCTTGAGGTGCCCCTCATGAGGTAAAAGTCCTGCACTCTCTGCATATCTTCTATTTCCATCCATTATGACTGCCAAATGATTTGGAACTTCGCCTTTCCTAACTTGGCTTTCTAAACGCCTCTGATAGACAGCATAAATCGGTGAGATAGCCTTGCGTGCTAATTTGAACACAGAATACTCTAGATACAACATTATAAAACAACTTTTATAGGACTAGATGAGAGAAAAATATTTATTGGAATTAGGGGGTGAAAATATCGATTTAGGTAAATATGAAGCTCTCGAGTTGTTTAAATTTAAAAAATATTCTCCAAAGTTAGAAATAGATAATGGAAGAATAATAATAATCTCAACTACAAAAAAAATTGAAAAAACTCTAATTAACAGACTGTCAATGACAAAAAGAATATCAAATATTATTTTTACCTCTACTAAAAATAAGATCCAATCGATACTAAGTGAATTAGAAAATATAAATCTTGGTGATAAAAGTTTTGCAATAAGACAAATAGGGGCAAATAATTTGAACAGTAGGAAAACTGCAATACTAATTGGAGAAAAAATATCTAAGAAGAATAAAACTGAACTGAATAATCCTGATATCACAGTCTTATTTTATCAAAATAATGGATTTTATATATCTCTTTGTAACAAAAATTGGGATACTGGCTACAAAAAATGCCTCCAACATCACATAAGCCACCGACCATATTTTTCACCAATAAGTATCCATCCTAGAATTGCAAGAGCCATGGTAAATTTATCAAATTGTAACGAAAAAGAACCATTAATTGATCCCTTCTGTGGAACTGGGGGTATTTTGATTGAAGCTGCTGATATGGGATTAGAAGTCACTGGAATAGATCTCAAAGAAAAAATGGTCGAATACTCCAAAGGCAATCTTAAACATTATGGATTTAAAGGAAATCTAATAAATTCAGATTTTGGAGAAATAACTAATCAAAGTTTTAGCTCTATTGTTTGTGATCCACCCTATGGAATAGCATCAACAACAGGAGGGGAAAATATTAAAGATCTCATGGAAAGATCTCTTGATGTTTTTCAAAGAAAATTAAACAGAGGCCAACGATTAGTAATTGCTGTCTCTAATCCAGATATAATAAAGCATCCAAATCTCAAACTATTGAACAAGTTTGAGTGGTATATTCATAAATCATTAACTCGAAATATTATAGTTTTGGAGAAAATTAATAGGTAACATCTATTATTACATCAAAATCCATACTTCCTGATTCACTTTCTATGGTAAATATATAATTTCCAGTAGAACTCAAATCATCCGTAGAATATGACCAGGTGCCATCGCCTTCACCAACGCCACTCTCTTCATCGACTACTACACCGTCTGCATCTGTTAATCTAAGTGTAACCTGTGAATCTTCTAATGGATTAACATTAGCTGATTCTAATGAATATTCTATTTTAAGTGTGAGGAAGCCATTGTCCACTGGAATTTCTATATCATCTGAATTATCATTTCCATTAACATTTCCACTCTGCTCATCATGATAATCTTCCACAACTAAAACTTCAGTCTCAACATCATCAGATAGCCCTGTAGAATCTCTAACTGTCAAAACAACTCGATATTCACCTTTATCTGGAAAATTACGATCTATTGTAGCTCCTTCATATTCTTTTGAATCGCCTTCAAAACTCCAAAAGTATGTTAAAGCATCTCCATCTGCGTCTGAAGATTCTGATGCTGAAAATGAAATTGTCTCATTTATCTGTATTTTAGGATTAGATGGACTCATCCTAGCTACTGGTGGAGTGCCACTCGAAGCTATAGGTTCATCACTATCTTCATCATCTTCGTTAAGAACGAATGCATAATATCCATATCCTCCCGAGGCTGCTAGGGCAAAAAGCAAAATGATTAGCAGTAAAGAAATCTTCTTCATTATTACATACTTATTTTTAGCCTTATTAATAATTAACCTTAGGTATATTTTCAAGCTTGTGAAGAAAAGAATTATAAATAGACCTCCCGGCTAGCGCAGCCTTGAGAATTTATTCCAAGAGGTAAACGTGGCAGAAGACCCAGATTTCAAATATATAATTCGCATAGCAAACTCAGACGTTTCAGGAGAGCAAAGGCTAGGTTACGCTCTAACCTCAATCAGAGGTATTGGTTCTAGAATTAGTAATGCTATTATCCAGAAACTAAAACTAGACAGTGAAAAACTGGCTGGTGAACTAACTGATAAAAACGTTGAAGATATCGAAAACGCTATAGAGAATGTAAATGATTTTGTTCCTAGATGGCTTCTAAATCGTCAAAAAGATTACGATACTGGAGATGATATTCACCCCGTAAGTATTGACTTGAAAATGCTTCATGAAGATGACATTAATAGAATGAAAAAAGTAAAATCTTACAAAGGTGTAAGACATGCATCTGGTCATAAAGTACGTGGGCAAAGAACTTATTCTAACGGACGCCGAGGCTTAGCATTAGGTGTAAGCAAAAGGAAAGGTGCATAGATAAATGGGCGATCCAAAGTTTCCAAGTAAGCACTATAACACTCCATCACACCCTTGGCAAAAAGTACGTATAGAACAAGAAAGAAATCTTACACACCAATATGGTTTGAAATCTAAAAAAGAAATCTGGAAGGCAGATACTAAAGTTCGTGAAATGCGTCGTCAAGCAAGAAAATTAACTGCAAAAGCTAATGATGAGCAAGCTCAAAAAGAAAAAACTCTCCTACTAAATAAACTAAGTAGATTAGGAATGCTTGAGCAAGGTGCAGCATTAGAAGATGTCTTAAGAATGGCTCCTGAGAATATTTTAGACCGAAGATTACAAACTCAAGTTTATCTTCAAGGATTAGCTTCTACAGTTAAGCAATCAAGACAACTTATTATTCATGGGCACATTTCTGTTGAAGGAGCAGTAAATAGAGTTCCTGGAATGATTGTTACTAAGAATCAGGAAAAAAATATAACTTATTCACCGTCATCTGCACTAAACAGTGACTTACATCCAGTTAGACCTGGTGTAAAGGAATCATACGAAGATGAAGAAGTAGTTGAAGAAGACTCTAAAGATGAAGAAGTAGTTGAAGAATCTAAGAAAGAACCTGAAAATACTGAGGCAAAAGCTGAAGAAAAGGAAACTAAAAAAGATGATGAAAGTAAAGAGGAGGCCAAATAATGGAAAAATGGGCAGTTGCACATATCTTTGCATCACACAATAACATAATTATCACTGCAACAGATTCTACTGGTGCTGAAACTATTGCAAAATGTTCTGGAGGTATGGTAGTCCGATCACAAAGGGAAGAATCAAGACCGCACGCAGCTATGTTAGCTGCAGGACAAGTTGCAGAAGCATTACAAGAAAGAGGAATAAAGGAAGTTCACGTTAAATTAAGAGGCGCTGGAGGTAAAAGGGGAGGTACTCCTGGACCTGGTGCTCAAGCTGCAATACGAACACTAGCACGAGCCGGAATGACTATTACTCGTATTGATGATGTTACACCAATTCCACACGATGGCGGAAAAGCCAAAGGCGGTAGAAGAGGTAGGAGAGTCTAATGAAAGTAAAACTAAGACAAAATGAAAAGTTCTTTGCTCAAGTTGAATTTATTGATGTTAATTATTCATTTGTTAATTCGATAAGAAGATCATTAGTTTCTATGGTTCCTTGTCTTGCCATACATGAAGTTGACTTTCACATGGGATCCTTAGGGGCATATGTTGATGAAGAAAGTGGTGAAGAAAAAGAATATGAATCTATTAGTGCAATGTTCAACGAAATCGTAGCACACCGAATTGGGATGCTACCAATACCTACTGATGAAAAAACAATAGAAGCCTTTGGTGACAGTATAGGTGATGATTCAAAGCAACCTGACATTATGTATTCACTACATAAACAAGGTCCTTGCACGGTTTATTCTGGCGATTTAGAACCTGTAAATGGAGATACATCACTAAATATTCCTGAACCAAGCGTTCCTATTCTAAAACTTGCTGAAGGACAGGCTATTCTTGTCTATGCAAAAGCAAAAATGGGAACTGCAAAGCAGCATGCAAAGTGGCAAACTGCTGTAGCTCCACGATTTTATCAAGCTCCAACATTAACAGTATCATCTGGAAAAGGGAGCAAAACCGTTATTGGTGTTGCGGGTAAAGAAAATTTCAAGAAGAAAGGTAAAAACCATATTATTGAAGATCCTGTGAAGGCACATGAAGCAATTAAGAAATTGGAATCATTGTGGAATGATGAAGATGCACAGAAGGCAATGACTGTTACACGTAACAAAACACATTTCATTTTGGAATTTGAAACTACTGGTGCAATGGAAGCTAAACTTGCTCTTGAGCAAGCATTGAAATCTTTAGATACACATTGTAAAGACTTCATGACAAGTATTGACGCTGCCGCATAATACCTGCTCTTTGAAAAATATTATTAGCTGAACATACGAATGTAAATGTTATCAATGTACATCCTTATGAATATTACATGCGGGGGTCGCATAGCCAGGCCAATTGCGCTAGGTTGAGGGCCTAGTCCTTAGTGGTGCGTGGGTTCAAATCCCACCCCCCGCACCACTTACTACAATTTTAGTTCAATACCTTTTGTTTTTACTAAATCAAAGCCACCACTAGGTAATAATCGTTCAATATCGGTTGATTCGGCACTAAAGGCTTCTGAAAGTTTACGGATAACTATTTTTCTTTCTGTAAAACCTGGCCTAAATATAACATATTTATCTGCCAACTTTTCGATTGAACTTATTGGCCCTCCCATAAATTTAGGGTTACCATCATATGAAATGAGGCCAATTGCGACATTTAACTCAAGATTACGATTCCAATTCCTTTTACCTCTGATAATGAAGGCCCCTTTTGCAAGAAACTCACCTGTATTAGGTGTTTTAGAAACTTTATCATTATCTACCCAGAAAGAATGCCCTCCTGATACACGAGCACCCCATGCTTTACTATATGATAAACTGAAATTACATGCCTCTAACATCGATTGTTCAGAAGGTTGGACACCATTTACATTTTTCACTACTACACTAGGTGCACCATGAATATCGGCATGTGCATATCTATCATTAGTTTTTAGATACTTCTTTACAACTTGCTCATTTGACCTAGCATCTTTACCTGCAACTGCAACTTCTCCATCCGTAGTAATAAACCACCTAAAACGCTCAAACCATTCAATATTTTTATTCTTGATTATCTTCTTTTTAGGCTTTGAAACTGGTTTTGAAGCTATAACTTCTCTTGTTCTTTCAGCCTTTCTATCCATTTCCTTAGACTTATCAAAATATGAAGATGCATTGGCTTCTAATGATTTCTTTTTGTCAATCAGAATTTTAGTACTATCTAATTCTATTACAACTTCATCTTCATCATTCTCAAAATCAATCATCTTCTGAATCTCATTCAATTTCGAAAAAATGATATTTCCCTTTTCCCTATAAACCTTAGATTTTACATTGTACTTCTCTATAGCTTTAGTCTGATGATCCACTCGAACTTGGTCAGAACTTTTAACTTCTTTTTTAACTGGTTCTAAATTAGAAATATAATCTTCTATAGCTTCATCAAGTGTAGAAAATTTGGAATCTATTTCCATACCTAAATCAAAGGCTGAAACTGTAAATCTCTCACCATTTACATCAATAAAAATTGTTGGCTCAATTTTATCATTTAGAATTCTTTTTAATTCATCATATATCTGTTCCGAATTAGCTTCAGATATACTACTTTCCTTGTCTATTCCCAAATTTTTGCAAATCAATGTTGAAATATCTCCACCAACATTACAATCTATTGTTAATGCTGCACCTAGACCTCTCTGTGAATTAGCTAACTTATCCCTGAAAATATCAAAATCAACAGTAGATGGATCTATGCTTGGTGGTGACTGATAAGGTAAACCAGCTTCAAGAGATCTATGACGGAATTTCTGCTTTCGCATTACTGCTAATATTTTATCATCTGAACACAAAACTATGTTACCTTTATGGAACATTTCAAAAATTAAGGTTACTTTTTCTTCTTTTCTGATAAAAGAAATAGATAAAATCCTATCTCCATTAATTTGTTCTATAGATTCTATTCTTGATTTCTTAATAAGTTTTCTAACTTTCTGAACAAAAACTCCCTGATTAGATTCAGTGCTTATCGTTGTTTCAGTGAGATAAGCCCAGCCAGACAAATCTATCAATAATCTTACAGTGCCTTTTTCTCTAGAACGCAGTTTGAGAACTACTTTGTTTAAGTCAGGTCTACCAAATTGATCAATTCGTGAACCAACTAAAGTTTGCCAACCATCAACTAACTGACTAATATCTGGGCCAGTCAGGGCTTTTTTCATTTACAAAGAAAGACTAGATTTATTCTTCTGAGTCTTTATTTCTGTAGTAAGCTGACATCAATACTGCTGCACCAACTGCACCAATAAGTGACAAGAAACTCATGTAAAATGAAGGATTACTTGCTTTAGTCTTTACTACTTTGAAATATTGTGAACCTATGTTATTATCAGCTTCTGTTTCTTGTATACTAACACTTGGGTCTACTGATACTTTAACAGGAATACCTACTTCATCTCCATCATGGGCTCTGCCTGGGTTCCAGTATGCTTGGAGTGTAGCTTCTTCACCATAAGCTAATGAAGAAATAGTCTGAACTGAACCTAATTGTGAACCATCTACAAGGAAAATTACCTCTACATCTGTGACACTAACACCTTGGGAGTCAACAGATCCACCATTATTTCTAACCTTAGAAAAAATTGTAACTCTCTGTGAGTCTCCCCTAGAATTAATCCATGCACTAGAATGACTGAAGGATATATCTGTATCTAATATTTCAAGATCCGGTTCAGGAATAACTACATTGAATGTACAACTTTCTTCATTACCTGAGTTCGTACTTGTTGCTAAAAGACCTATTGAGTATACTCCAGGTCTAGCAGTTGCTGCTGGTTTAATTGTCATACTTGCTTCAGCTTTGTGTACTGCAGTAGATGTTGAGTCACTTGTACCTGTCAAAGCCTTGCTGCTAAGGCCTGCAGAAATTGTCCAATCTGTCACTGAAGCCCCGGCATCTGAAGTAACTGAAGATGCAAAGGTGTATGTGTCATCTTCCCAACCTGTATTTTCCAAATCATATCCCCATTGATAGGTTGTAGATTGAAACATTTCATTATTGCCTGAGTCTGATGCGGCATCACAATCTACAGTGTGTGCTGAACCTGTTTTTGCAGTCACTGCTATAGATACTGAATTTGTATTATTAGACGAAGATGA
>Ga0066867_10000654_pt1 | contig 16800 bp, 7 predicted proteins | sample ETN01SmetaG_4_FD_65606 | JGI IMG/M metagenome (GOLD analysis project Ga0066867, IMG submission 65606) | Marine microbial and viral communities from oxygen minimum zone, Eastern Pacific Ocean - ETNP2014F12-01SV261 | ecosystem: Environmental > Aquatic > Marine > Oceanic ... | reverse complement strand
AACACAAACATTCCGACTAGTGCTACTACTATAGGTGAGAATCCACCTTCATCCGCGTTATCGGATGCAGCCTGTTTTGTAGCATCATTAGGATATGCATCATTCAAGTCTGAGACTCCATCTTGGTCTGAATCAATGCAACCCACACGATCAGTGGTTGAAGAACCACCCTCATTGATGCAATCATCTTCAGAATCCATGTAGCCATCTCCGTCACTATCCCATTCAGAATCGGAGCAACCCAAGTTGTTTGCATTTTCATTTGTGGGAGTTGTTGGGCATTGGTCAAGTGAATCATTTACACCATCATTATCAGAATCACGTTGAGTGTCAGCACAACCAAATAAATCAACAGTCACACCGTTATCAGTCTCTGGACATGTATCATCAGCATCAGAAACAGTATCGCCATCAGTATCTCTCTGTGAAGCAGAACAACCGTCTGTGTTGACTTGTTGACCGGTTATGGTATCTGGACAGACATCGTAGAAATCCTTGACAGTATCACTATCTGAATCTCTTTGATGGTCAGAGCAACCATCAATATCGATTGTCAAGTAATCAACGGTATTTGGACAGATATCTGCATTATCTTTCACTCCATCGCTATCACTATCATCTAGACAACCATCTTGATTATCATCAAATCCTGTTGCATTCTCATACGGGCAAGAGTCAATATTATCTTTGATATTGTCACCATCGGTATCATCAATACACCCATCGCCATCATTGTCGAATCCAGTAGCATTAACATAACGGCAATCATCCACATCATCAGGGACCAAATCACCATCACTATCATCAATACAGCCATCTAAATCACCATCAAAACCACTGGCATTGGTAGTTGGGCATTGGTCCACATCATCCTTGACAAGGTCACCATCACTATCATCTATACAGCCATCATGATCAGCATCAAAGCCAGTTGAATCCTCATTCACACAATCATCATCGGGGTCATCATAACCATCGCCATCGGTATCATCAATACACCCATCACCATCATTATCCCAGCCACTAGCATTGATGTGCAGACAATCATCAACAGCATCCATTACCCCATCGCCATCACTATCTCTCTCAGTTGCAGAACAACCTGTGGAGTCAACTGTTTCACCAGCTGGAGTATCAGGGCACTGATCGGGGTTGTTACCTTGTGGATTATCACCGTAACCATCTCCATCGCGGTCTGCCCATTGAGTTGAGTCAGTTGGGAAGGAGTCGGGATTGTTTCCTTGTGGGTTATCCCCATATCCATCACCGTCACCATCAGAGTGTTGAGTCGCATCTGAGGGGAAAGCATCGGGGTTATTCCCGCTAGGATTGTCACCATAACCATCTCCATCAGCATCAGCCCACTGAGTACTGTCCGTAGGGAAGGCGTCAGCGTTAGTCCCGCTTGGATTATCACCATAGCCATCACCATCACCATCAGACCACTGTGTTCCATCTTGTGGGAAAGCATCGGGGTTGGTGCCATTTGGATTGTCTCCCCAGCCATCACCATCTCCATCAGACCACTGGGTTGGGTCTGTTGGGAAAGCATCGCCATTTGTGCCACTAGAATTGTCACCATAGCCATCGCCGTCACTATCCCACCATTGGGATGGATCATTAGGCCACAAATCGCCTCCAGTCACATTGGAATTGTCACCATAACCATCTCCATCGCTGTCCGACCATTGAGTAGGATCCGATGGGAAAGCATCACCATTAGTGCCACTAGGGTTGTCACCATAGCCATCACCGTCACTATCCCACCATTGGGATGAGTCATTAGGCCAAAGGTCACCACCGGTTACATTGGAGTTATCTCCATAGCCGTCTCCATCACTATCAGACCACTGACTTGAATCTGTTGGGAAAGCATCAGCATTAGTTCCGTTTGGATTGTCACCATAGCCATCACCATCACCATCAGACCACTGAGTACTATCATTGGGGAATGCATCGGGATTGTTCCCACTAGCATTGTCCCCGTAGCCATCTCCATCAGAATCCTGCCACTGTGTACCGTCGAATGGGAATGGATCAAGAGCATCATTCACACCGTCATTATCAGTATCTCTTTGGCTTGCAGCACAACCATTCAAGTCAACAGTTGAATTAGCTGGAGTATTGGGGCAGAGGTCGTTCATGTTCCAAACACCATCGTTGTCATCATCATGCACAATTAAGAAACAATTTGATGTTGAATTAGCCGTAGGTAGTGATACAGAGTCAAGTATTGCTCCACTTGCATCCCATAATGTACCCACCATGCAATAGTAACCACTAGTTGAAGGAGTAGTATAATCCCAATTCCAAGATTCAGTAGAATTTGAAGCAGTGAAATTTGTTACTGAAGAAATTGATGTGGTGTTGTTTGTACTGTACTCAACAATACCTACCTGAACTTGGTAATTATTTCCTACAGTCAAATTACTGGTGTCGAAGTAAATAGGGTTAGTAGTGGAGTTAGAGTTTGCAACATAACCGGTAAATTCCAACGATGGCCAGGTGGGGTCGAAGCAATCTTCATGACCGCCAATTACACTACCGTTGAAAGATAATTCAACATAGAAACAATGTTCTAATCCACTATTTGGCTGATTCCAAGTTGCTGTTGAGGACCAACTGGAGCTGCTAGCAGTAAAACTACCATTGCCTGTTTGTGAGAAATTAGATGCACCGGAAATATACAATCCCCACTCATAAGTATAGTAAGAGCCTGATGTGATATTTTGGGCATCCAATGACGCCGAGGTGTCTGAAGTCACACTTGCTTCCATCATCTCGTGATATAGGCAGTCCATACTATCTGCAACATAAATCCCATTGGAACTCTGAGACATATCATACAATTCGCCATAAAGGCAGAACAAATTCTCCTCAGCCAAAGTAATGTAGGCTGGGGACATATGATTTGAGCCATTAGAAGTCCAAGAATCAGTATAGGAGGCTACTGAAGTAAAATTAGAACCATTCGGGACTAATAAGTGAACATCCAAATCATATGATATTCCGCTTGTAAGATTTAATGATGTTAATTCGCCGTAAGTTGCGTTGTAAAAGACTACGCTGACGTCACCCGATGCATTAGATGATTGCCCACCTTCCAAAGTGATGCCATAGGAGTTTGTATCGCCCAAATAACCCAATACAACCCCGTAAAATGTCCCAGTACTATTGGCCGTCCATGAAGTTGATTCATCGTCTGTAGATGAAGCAGATGCAGACAAAATATTGAGATTTGCGTCTGTAAAGTAAATATCAAGATCACCATTGGAATGTGTAAATGTAGTATTCATCCAATAAGTTAATCCATTAGTCATACTAACTGCAAAAACATCCCAATCTGTTGTATTATGAATCGATAAAGAACCTGGAGAAAATGGTAATGTGATAGAGGTTGCATTTCCTACGTCATCATTAATTTCATATTGGTCCGCAGTTAATCCTCCAGAACTACCTCCAACATTATAAAATGAAATCGTCATATTGTAGTAACTGAATCCACTAAAGGCTTCGATAAGGAGATAGACATACTGGCCACTAACATTTGTCCCAGATGAGTTGACAACTTCGGGATTTGAATACCAAGAATAGTCAATATAAGTGGTGACATTTTGATCCACCAAGTAAAGATCTAGATCATTAGTGCCATTAGTTACTCCATTGAAGGACATACTTGTGGTAATGCCCTTCCCAGTTGGAACAAATACAAGATACCAATCTTGAAGATCAGTTTGGTCTACATATCCACCGTAAGTTGAGCCAGATGTAACTGTCAAATTATATGCTGCTGTAGCATTATCTCCCGCATCTCCACCTGAGCCAGCATCGTTTTGAGAACCATTACCTCCAGTCCCACCTCCGCCACCACCGATATAGAATGTACCAATTGAGGCATTAACTAGAACAGATGTTAGATTGCTGTCATAAAGTTCAGCATCAACTGAGTAATTTCCACTTGTAGATGGCGTAGCCCATGATGATGGGACAGTCATTGAAGATGTAGTTGGAGAGATTAATCCATAGTCATAATCAGTTAGTGTACCTGAAGAATCACTAATCCAAACCCACCAATAGTAAGAGTCGCTTGTATCTAGATTACCTAAACTCAAAGTCGCACTGCTATTTGTCAAAGCACTTCCGGATATTGTCTCATTTCCTGTAATTGCTGTAGCATTTGGAATACCTGCAGAAAGTGCTCCAAAAAGCATTAAGCAAGCCAATAAAAGGCTACGGTTTCTATTCCCATTCACTTGATAATTAGTGCGGTACATGACTTTCGGGATGCGTGGCGGCTACTTGAACCCATGCCCATACGCTCATCTCGCCCCTAGGGGCGATGATATTCATCTGCGCCAACATGTAATAATAAATATGACAACTATTGACAATGAAAGAAAATAGGCAATTGGTGGCGCCGTGTGCAGGGTTTGAACCTGCGACCTGCGGATTAACAGTCCGCCGCTCCACCAGCTAAGCTAACACGGCAACAGGGCCGCCCACCGACCACTCCTTCATGAATGAATCGGGCAGTAGTGGCTATTTTTATTCCCACTCAATCGTGCCCGGAGGTTTGTGAGTGACATCGTAAACTACACGATTTACATCTCCTTTCAAAGTATTAGTGACGCGGATACTAATTTTTTCTAGCACATCATGTGGCACTAATGAGTAACGGGCACTCATACCATCAAGACTCGCCACTGCACGGATAACCACCGTTTCCCCATGTACTCGGACATCACCGTGAACACCAACAGAACGGACAGGCAGAAGTGCAGCAAAATATTGCCATGGTAATTCCATCAATCCAGCCTCAGCGGCGGCTTCCAATTCTTCCTCAACAATTGCGCAAGCCTCACGACAAACTTCGACTCTCTCAGGAGTTAACTCACCGAGAACACGAACTGCTAGACCTGGGCCAGGAAATGGCTGTCTTTCAGAAGAAGGGATGCCTAATTCTCTAGCCATTTCACGGACTTCATCCTTGTAGCAATCACGTAGCGGTTCAACGATTTCAAGATCAACATCATCTGGCAGACCCCCCACATTATGATGTGATTTAATGACATCTCTCACTCCACCTCCAGACTCAATCCAGTCTGGTGCTATGGTTCCTTGAACGAGATATTTGGCCCCTACTTTTTTCTGCTCTTCTTCAAAAATTCGAATGAATAATTCGCCGATGATTTTTCGCTTTCTTTCAGGATCAGTTACACCTTTCAATGCTTCAAAATACCTATCTGCTGCAAAGACTGTTGTGAGATTCAAGCCTAGTTCTTGTAGAACCCTTTGAACATCCTCAGTCTCGTTTTTTCTCATTAATCCTGTATCCACATATACACAATGCAGAAGGTCTCCAACCGCTGTATTAGCTAAAGTCGCAGCAACTGATGAATCAATTCCCCCTGAACAAGCAATTATTGCAACATCATCGATAGAATTCTTGAGTTTTTCAATCGCCTCATCAATCAGGTTAGTTGTGCCAATCATTGCAATCACTCTCTCAACGATTCATCATCTGCAATTACCTTGGCTGTTCTATCTTTACGCCAAGTAGAGAGTTCTATGGCTAATTTATCATCTCCAAGTGCAAGCATCTGAATTGCTAAAACTGCAGCATTGTCCCCTCTGTCAACACCTACTGTTGCCACGGGCATACCTGGCGGCATCTGAACTATTGAAAGAAGGCTATCAAGTGGAACTTTTCCTCCGACAGGAACTCCAATTACAGGCAGGGTGGTCATTGAAGCGATGACTCCTGGCAATGCTGCCGCCATACCAGCCATCCCGATGAAAATCTTGCAACCATCTTCAATTGCCCTATCAATTATCTCCTCGAGATATTTTGGTGCGCGGTGGGCACTAGCAACCCGAACTTCGAAGGCCATATTGAACTCTTCAAGAAGCGCCGTGCACTTGTTGGATATTGGCAAGTCAGACTTACTACCGAGTATAATACAGATGTCCATTGTTCTTGGCGACTCGCGGGTGGTTCAAATGGATACCGATTTTAGCAAGCGATTCAATTAAATTACAACTAGGTGGTAAACGACCTATCACTTCACCAATTCCACACTCATCAAAAGACCATATCCAAAACCCAGGTGAAAGACGATCTCCGCCGCTAATAACCAGCCATTCCTGTCTAATTCTAAGCCAATTGCGATACCTGACTATGAATGGCGCCATACTAGCAGGTAAATCTGAGACATTAAGCAAGCCTGGCTTGACAACTCTTTCTGGCAACAAACCATTCCTTAGCCTCTTTGAGTAACTTCGAATCACAGCTCTTGCTCTAGCCTCTTGCCTAGAAGTCCAATTGCCTGCTAGCCACGCATCAAGAAAACTATTGGCAAGTCCAACACAACCTTGTGAAGAGGCTGCTACAAATCCCCTTACACACAATGGGCCACTAAGAGGATTGTCTGCACATAATACCTCAGTCAATCTCAATATTTGCGCCTGTATTGGCATACTCAAATGGGAAATTTCCATTATTTTAGGGATATCTACAACTGGATCAGAGCCTGAAACCCAAAATGGTTCAATTCTAGGATTCGATATTGATTCTATTTTCAATCTCAATATACCTGAAGCGTCTAATCTGATTTCACGAAAAGACATACACTAGCCTAAAATTCAGAGTTCTTTGTCATTCCTCTTCTTGTAAGATAAATTTTTCAGACCATTCACTAGATGGGAGGGTAATTGGTGGCTTTACTAGAACTTCTCTAATTCCTTCGAGACGAGGGCCACAATGACCCAACCCTAAGTGCTTAATCGAACCAATTTTCTCAGTATCTACAAATGGATCAAACAAGAGGCTGGACTGATGTCTGATGTGCAAAGCAATGAATTTTTCACTACCTCTTTTCACACCATGTAACTCAGCTCTGCTACCATCACTCAAGTCTTTGAAGGCTAATCTACCAGTGGAAAAGTGTTTACGAACAACTACCCAATCATCTGAAACTATAGAATCACTGTACAGTAATCCCCCTAGAGGATTCAACCATCTACTAGATGGTGGCATTAGAGCGGTACCTGTCCGGAAAGTCAAGTGGGCCCAAAGCATTAGAAAAAGAGTGTATGAAAACCAGCCAATACGTGCATCTATCAAAATATGTCCAATAAATGTGACTCCGCCGATAATTGTGAAGCCAATGGTCTTGGCCAAATTGGGTAAACCATCGCCAAGCCACAACCATCTCATCATTAGCAACCCGTCGCCATCTGGCATTGAGGATGCAATTCGAAATGGTGGAATCATGAGGAGAATAAAAGCGCCAAAGAAAAGGCATGAGGCCACCATTTGGTCGTCTGGAGTATTGCCTGGAAAAATAAGTGGGAATGATGAAGCAATGAACAATGCCAATGACCACGAAGGTGCAAAAACAAATCTTGGAGCCATAGGCTGTAATCTTTGACGCCGCCACCCATCCCATGCCTCATCGGGTTCAATTTCGATGGATACCCATTCCGATTGAGATTTGCCTTCTGCGCGTTGCCACCATTGAGGGTCGCCCGAGAGCCAATACTGGTCTAGGGTCGCCTCCATGCTACTCGCCAAGTGTCACTACCTAATGCAGTTGTCCAAATAACACTTAGCAAATTTGGTAATTCAAAGCAAATCGCCAATCAAATCACCAATAGTGAACTCGTCACTATTCGCTTTCTCTTCTGTTGGGTCATACCCTATGTCGCCAAGAGGTTCCAAAGCACCTTCAGAAGCAGAAGTGGGTGTAGCGTCGCCGGGACTTAGATCCAAGTCACTGACATCAAGTGATGATGGAGGAGCCATTGACATGTCCATTGAATGAACTTCAGCGTAAGGAGTATTTTCTGTACTCTTTACTCGCCCCTTACGTCCTTTCTTTGCCGCTTTATTGACTTCATTCCCCCAGCCATCATCGTTCTGCCAATTTGATGTGGCTTTCATTCGGTCACGCCGGCGCCCACGCAAAGCAGATACACCCAGAGATATAATCAGAAGCCAAAGTACAGCCATCAAACCAAGCAATATATTACTGGTTGCAAATTCAAAAACTGCGTCAGAACTAGATGCACTTCCTGCCTTAAGCAATAATTCCTTTTCCATCATATTGTTAGATTCATCAGATTCTATTACTTCATTCTCAGCATCAACTGATATGACGACAAAATCAACTGGCTCTGTCAATCTAATAGCAACCACATGTGTAGTTGGGACGCCATCAACAGCAGCCTCAACAAATGAGATTCGCTGTTCAGCAATAGCATCGTTTCGATCACAACCAGCAACTTCTGCCCGCTCAATCCTCATATCACATACTCTCAAAAGTATATTTTCAGCAGGTACATTGCCCACATTCTGTATCTTGACTTGTAATTTTACATCACCTTCATCCAATTCTTCAGTGACCTCATTTACAAACACATCAGGAACCAATACATTTAGATTTACTATTTGCTCATTTGAATCGGGGTTCAACCATTTCTCATCGGCATCAATATCACCGCCTTCATTGGCATAGCCACTATCTGAACGAAGTCTGACACCAAAGTAATCATTAGACCAACCTGGATAACTGTACATACTCATTCGTAGTATGACTGGCACACTTTCACCCGGTTCGAGAAGAGGTAGTCTTAGACGGCCCTGAGAATCTGGCTCAATTTCAGTAAACAATGCAAGAGGTGTTCCCGCATTCTCAACCACATACCATGTTGTTTCTACACCGGTTAATCCATCCATTCTAGGCATGACAGAAAGTGCCCCCCCTACCCCTGTAGTATGGTTTTCAAGCCATGGTGATTCAGCAAGGTTACCAACATTCAAAGCATTGAAAGAAACATCAAAAACGTCTCCAGGCCTCAAATCAAAATCAAAAGTTGAGCCCTCGCTGGGAGATAAAATCAAATTCACCCTAGGAAGGACCTCAATGAATCCTAACACTTCTGCACGTAAACTATCTTCACCTACAACTGAATGTAATTCGATTACAACATCAGTATCTCCTGCTAGAGCATTTAATGGAACCATGACAAGGGCAACCATGGACAATTCAGCACCGACTTCAAGGCCATTTGGAGTATCACTCACCCACTCAATAGACCATTCGTCATAATATGGCTCATCTGCCATTTTCGGCTGAAAAGTTTGAGGGATGTTACCATCATTCTCAACCAACAATGTGACTTCGAATGCTTGTCCCGGTTCAATTTCACTAGGTGAATTCTGCCATGTTGCTTTCAAAGAAGGGAAAGGTAGGACAACAACCTGCATGGAGACTTCATCAAATACTTGGGAATCAACAAATAGTTCAGCTCGTAACGTGACCTCCTGTACTTCTGATGCCAACGCATTGTATGGCGAACATAATTCCACGAAGATATTTCTTGATAAGCCTGCTGTGAAGAACCTTCTAGCAGTTGGCTCAACAGTGTTACCCCCTGGAAGGGCAGAGTAGTCAATGTTGATGATCCAATGGGTCTCACGCCACGCCTCCAAAGAAACTGATTCTGGCCTATTGGGGGGACCTTGTTCAAGAGTGATAATGACATCATCATCACCGTAATATTTTGTCACATCCACCATGAAATAGCCACACTCACCAGGCAATACATCTTCAACTGAATCCCACAATTCAAAGACAACATTACCCACTCTTTTCCTAATTACTTCTACAGTAAATTCGTATGCAGCCTCTGCCCCTGGCACTCCTTGATGGGGGACCTTATCTGAAGTAGCAACAACAGTAAGGTTCACAGAATCTGGCACCTGATTTTCAGGCACGGTAATTTGTAGATTTTTTGAAGTAGTCATGCCCTCTTCTAGTAAGTTAATATGTTCCACGAAATCAATTTCCCATCCGAAAGGTAGACCCCAAATATTTCGTCCGTTTGAAGTTGTACTGTTAGGGAAAGATACATCCTCCCACACATTCCCATAATTTGAGATATTGATACTAAGAATACCCGAACCGCCCTGCTCAATCTGAATCGTATTTTGAGGAGCATCTAGAACCAAACTATGAATGACATCTAAATTTATGTCCAATTCAATTGAAGCCCCATGTATTCCATCTGTTGAGGCAATGCCAATAGTTGGTTGATGCGATTCTGAGAGAGTAGCATCAAATTTTGATGGCGCCTCAATAATTAGAGAAACTGGCATATCGCCACCTGATGGCATTTGCCAATTGGAATCAATTGGAGACATCAAAATCTGACCTTGACCTGAACCTACATTTGCTGAAACTGTCCAGTCAGATGGTAAGCCTGACCAAACCAAGTTTACGTCCAATGAATTACCGGAAGAAGAACCTAGATGTTCTATTGTGAAATTCATTGTTACTTGCTCGCCAGGCTCTAGAGTTCGAGAAACTGAAGGGACATCTGATTCAATCTGCAAGATACTGCGCTGAATACGGCGGATGCAAAGATGATCTCCGAAGGGTAAACCAGTTGCACCACTATCACAAGGCTCACTATCAACCCAAACAACAGCAGTAGTTCTACGGTTGTCACTAGTAACAGCAATTGCTGGACTTAACAAATCATCATCGACATTGGTCAAGACTTTCTCTCCTCCAACAAACATCTTCTCACTCTGCCAATCAGCAAGGTCATATGATGGACCAAGACAATAATTCCCACCACAATCGACTAACCAAGGATTAGGACTCACGAGTGAAGGGTTGGTGACATCAGTAGAACGGCGGTATGTAATATTGGTACTAATATCACCATCGCCCTCTACCCAAACCGTATGCATCAAGTCATCATCATCGATGATGATTGAACCCTGGCTATTGTGGGCATCAGCATCACGAGCACCGACAGCAAATGTATCAAGAGGTGAAAGATATTGTCTTGAACTAGATGCACTAGGGTTGCCACCTAAATTAATCCCAGCAGATTGGCCATTGAAATCCCACGCCTCAAGATTAACTTTCTTCCATACTAATTCATGTGAATCAGATTGGGAGCGCCCCTGTCCGCTATCAGACCAAATATATTGGAACCAACCATCAGAGGACACTTCTATATCTGGCCGACCAGACCAAGAATAATCATCAGTAATTCTCGTATCATTGACCACCACGAAATGATTCGCAACCTGCCCACCCCAACCAGTGTCCTCAGTGTAATCGCCCCCATTCTCAAAATGCGCAGGCATTCCCCGTTGGAAGGATGGGTCACTTAATTTAGCATAAGGGTCCAAAACAGTAGTCCACACTTCTGGTGCACCTGAATGGATAATATCCATCCAATAATCGAACAACTGAGAAAGATTTTGCCCGGATGGAGCCCATTCAGTTACTGTTCCTCCAGCATCAGTATTTCTATCATTGACATTGGAACAGGTTCGCGGATTAGAACTTACAGAGCCCAAAGGACATTGCGAGAGGTCAAGACCGAAACTCCACATATCATTTGAAGAGGATGATGATATTTGCCCCAATACAGTCACAGGAATTACGCCGCCATCAACACAAGCATCATGGGCTTCAGCGATTGTTTGGTGATCATCAGATGATGAACCAGTATTCCCTGTCTTTGGCCCTTCATCACTTATTGGAATTGCAAATTTGGTAGCATTTGGATTCCAACGGTGGTCATAATTTGTTGGAGGGTTGGATTGATTTCCAACATTACCATTGGCATCCATCCAAGACAAACAGGCCCAAGTTGTGGCAGGCCCCCAATCTTCGTATTGCCAACCACCATTTTGCATTTGGCCGTTGAAAATAGTTTTGTGCAACTTACGAATTCCACCAGAATTGTATTGTTCAGTGAGAATTACTGAACTTGATCTTTGATTTATATTGTGACCTACACAATTTTGTTGATTTGCCTGAGTGGGTATGTAATCGCTGAGACCATAAATAGTGTCCAACAATACGACACCGACGGAATCAGCCATGTTCTGTAATCCAGGAGAAAACCAACCTTGTTGGTCATTACCTCCATAAAGCAAGGTACACATATCTAACCATTCATCAGTCATCCCATCCCAAATATACGAATCGAGAAGGATGGCTATTTCCACCATACTCCCACGTGAATCTTGCCAAGTAACAACCACCTCATCATCATCAGTAAGTGTAATTTCTGGGAAGGTTGACTTGCTTGGAGAGGTTGTCAGTAAAGTATCGAAAATCGGGCTATCCGCCATTTGTGAAGTCCAATTAGCTTCCATCATTGAGTAACGAATTGATGGCAACCCGTATAGTGATTCTAACGGGTCATCTTTGTCTTGCCATACAATATGAGCCGCTCCTTGAGAATCTACTGCAAGATTTGGATTAGCAATGTTGTCTATGACGGAGTTGGTTTTACAGACGACATTGTTCTGGGAGTAAACAGTTGGATTATAGAAGCCATCAGTAGGGTCACTGTCAGATACCGGGTTGCTAGCAAAATAAACCAAACAATCTTGAGAGGGATTAATTGTTATCCACAACATGTGAAGTAATCCTGAATCATCAATTGATATCCTAGGGGACCACTTGATATTGCCTCCAGCAGCCCCAACTAGAGATGGCTGACCCGCAGATAAACCATCTGAATCTACTGCCAAATACATCAATTTGGATTGATTCTCAACCCAAATCACATGGAAATTTCCTGATGCATCGCCTACTATTGCTGGCTCTGAAAGCGCACCAGTTGCTAGCCTAGTAATATCTACTGGAGACGCTGTACCGTGGGTTTCAGGAGAGGCTGCCACATGCTCTACTGAAAGCAGGGGGGTGATGGGAGTTAGTAGCATCAAGAGCGTCAATAATAGTGCTAGCCGCAGCCTCGATTCCATGATATTACCTCGTGAGCCTATAGGCTCACGCAAACCGATGGTAATTGAAACATCGCATTTGATGACCTAGTTACCTAGAGGGTGTCGAAGCACAAGATTCCTCGCAGCCCAGACTTCATCAACTCGTCCAACATCAGTGGAATGTGGAGCATTTTTAACCAGTTCTGGATCTTCTGTTAAGATATTCAAGAAGTCCTCAGCGAACTTGTCTAGAACCTCCTTACTCTCAGTTTCGGTAGGCTCAATCATCAGACATTCAGGGACTATCATTGGGAAGTAAAGAGTTGGAGCCATGTACCCATAATCTAGCAATCGCTTAGCTACATCTTTACCTGTAACTCCAGTTGCATCTTTGAAAGGAGACATACTCAATGTGAATTCATGTTTCACTATTTCAGCGGGAGCCCCATCAACAGGCATGGCAGGAATCTTTGCAATAACCTCCGCACTAGGATTCAATATGCGATGACGCAAATAATTAGCATTGAGGACAGCGTGCTCACTCATCTTCTCAAGTTCACGCCCGTAGCGGCGATAGAATGCCCATGAACGCACTACTGCGCCCGCATTACCATGCCATTGCTGAACTTTCCCAATACTATTTATTGGCACTCTCCAGAAGTATTTCCATCCATCTAAACCATCTTCCTTTTCTGTTCTATCAACAACTGGTTTTGGAAGGTACTGAGCTAAGTGGCTCTTAACTCCAATAGGCCCAGAGCCAGGGCCACCTCCTCCATGTGGTTGAGAAAAGGTCTTGTGAAGATTGTAATGTACTGCATCAAAACCCATCAAACCGGGGGATGTTTTGCCAAGAATTGCATTAAAATTAGCACCATCATAGTACATTTGGCCACCAGCAGCATGAACAATTTCAGAGGCTTCTGCGATTTCAGGCTCAAACACTCCTAGTGTACTTGGATTAGTTACCATCATTGCTGCAGTATCATCACCAACAACTGCACGTATTGCTTCGATATCAAGACGGCCATCCTCGCCACTTGGGATTTCAATAATTTCGTACCCACACATTGCAGCCGATGCTGGATTTGTACCATGTGCTGAATCGGGAACAATCACTTTGTCTCTATTATCTTCACCATTACTGCGATGATATTCTTGAATACAGCGTATTGCTGCAAACTCACCTTGGGCACCAGCAACCGGTTGTAGAGTGACCTCATCCATTCCTGCGCAATGAGCAAGCATCTCCTGCATTTCATAGAAAATAGACATTAAGCCTTGCAAATGTGATTCGGGAGCAAGTGGGTGAAGGTCATTGATACCAGCCAACTGAACAATCTTCTCGTTAACTCGGGGATTGTGTTTCATAGTGCAAGACCCAAGTGGATAGAAGCCAGTGTCAATCCCAAAATTTCGCCGTGATAGCCAAGTAAAGTGGCGTACCAATTCTGGCTCACTGGCCCTCGGCCATTGAGGCAAAGCCGCCCTTCGCATGGATAGTGGAATCCCTTCGGCAGCCTCAGCATCCCCAAGAAGTGCTGCTGGTTGAGCATACCCCGAATTAGTAGCGCCATTAAAAGCGAAAATATCACTCACGACTCCACCCCCGTAACAAACGATGAAATCCAAGAATTCAAGCCGTCAACAAGAGCATTTACATCATCTTCTGTAGTTTGATCAGTAGTAGTAATATGCAACCATTTTTCACTCGCCTGCAAAGTAGTATCTTCTAATGCCAAACCACCTGTCACTCCAATTGAGTCAAGATAAGAAAGTGCACTTTTTGCAGAACCAGGGAGAACAACTGTGAATTCATTGTATGATGAAGAATTCGAGAAAACTAACTCAACCCCCTCAAGTGATAGAACACCTTTTCTCGCAACCTGACAAGCTGCTGCATTTCTAAGTGCTAGCCTCTCTAAACCAGTTGGCCCGAGTAATGCCATATGCATCCCGCCCATTAGAGCAATCAGTGTTTCATTTGAACAGATATTGCTAGTCGCTTTGTGTCTGCGGATATGTTGCTCACGAGTTGATAGCGTAAGTGTGAATGCATCGTTGCCTTTGTCGTCAATTGTTTTCCCAACAATTCGCCCCGGCATCTGTCTGAGATATTTCTCAGTACAAGCGAATAAACCGTATAATGGCCCACCTGCAGTGGCTCCAATTCCAAACGCTTGACCTTCCCCCACTACAATATCAGCACCCCAATTCCCAGGTGCTTCAATCAAACCAAGTGATGTTGCATTTACTCCAACAATCAAAGCACAGTTATCACCAATTATTTGTTTTAATTTGGGAATATTTTCATCAATGATTCCGAATGGATTTGGTTGTTCAACATAAACTGCACAACTACCAGATGCTGCCTCTGCCGCAACAAGATCAATCATTCCTTCATCATTCCAATCTAAAGTTTTGATTTCAATATCGCCCCCTGCCGTATAATTCTGCATTACTGAAAGGCGTTGTTCAGGTAGCCATTTTGTCACATAGACGACATTTTTCTGCTCTGCTTTGCGATTATGGACTCTAATAGCACAAGTGAGTGCTTCGGCAGCAGCAGTGGATGCATCATACATGCTAACATTGGATATTGGAAGTGCCACCAATTCAGAAATCATAGTTTGGAATTCCCACAACGCCTGTAACATTCCCTGACTAACCTCTGGCTGATATGGCGTATAAGCAGTGAGAAATTCCCCCCGAGTTGCCATAGCAGCCACCATTGAGGGGACAAAATTCTCGTAAAGCCCTGCTCCAAGAAAATTGGGGCGGCTATTAATTGGCACATTTACTGACAACAATCTTTGCGCATCTGCCCAAATCTCTTCTTCTGTCTGAGGTAATGGTAAATCAAGCGGATCAACGCGTTTGATGCTGTTTGGTATGTCTGAAAAAAGGTCATCCATAGAGGAAAGACCCATTGCTTGAAGCATCTCTGCTTCTCGCCCCAAGTTTGGCAGATGGTCAACCATCACAACTCACCGCGTTTATGCCGGAGTTCAACAAGAACATGAACCTTCACACCATCTAGTGCCAAATTATAGTGGCGCACCCAGTAGATAAACCGACCATCCAAGGGATTTCAGAGATTCGACATCTAATACTCTTCTACCATCATAAATTAGTGGCTGATTCGCTAATTCTGCAAGTTTCCCCCAATCTAACCCAACAACTTCATCGTGAGCAGTCACAAGAATGGCAATGTCAAAAGGTTGGATTTCTGCTTCAACACGAACTAAATCAGCTAATTCCGTGGGGAAAAACCGATCATCTACCAATGGGTCGTAGGTTTGCACAATACAACCCCTTTCTACCAAGGCTTCAGCAAGTGGCTCTGCAGGTGTTTCTCTAGGGTCTCCAATTCCTGGCTTGTATGACCAACCCAATAATAGAACATTAGAACCTGCAATATCAACATCGGATTTGGCCAATATTTCAGCAATATCTACAGCCACGTTGCTAGGCATCGCACTATTTACCTGACGAGCAGAAGTAATCAGCTCGACTGGAGCTCCTGCATTCTTTGCTTTCTGAATTAGATAATATGGGTCTACAGGTATACAGTGACCACCTACGCCAACTCCCGGCCTATAACGATGGAAATTCCATTTAGTTGCAGCAGCATCTAGAACATCTTCAACATCAATCCCCAAGACAGGGAAAATTCTAGCCAATTCGTTAACCAAAGCAATGTTTAGGTCACGCTGAACATTCTCAACCACTTTCGCCGCCTCAGCGACTTCTATGGCTCCAACATAGGTGACGCCCCCGCTGGTTAGTGTATCATACAAATCCCGTAAATCATTGCCAACATTTTCACTGCTAGCACCTACCACGCGAGCAACCTGCCTAACGCCATGTGCATCATCACCAGGAACAAACCTCTCAGGACAATAGGCCAAATGGACATCTACGCCCTCAACTAAACCCTTCTCCTCAATAAGAGGTGACCATATCTCTTGTGTGACCCCTGGATAGACTGTAGATTCTAGAACCACTACTGTTCCACTATTCGGTGAAATTGATGA
>Ga0066867_10000636_pt1 | contig 16941 bp, 18 predicted proteins | sample ETN01SmetaG_4_FD_65606 | JGI IMG/M metagenome (GOLD analysis project Ga0066867, IMG submission 65606) | Marine microbial and viral communities from oxygen minimum zone, Eastern Pacific Ocean - ETNP2014F12-01SV261 | ecosystem: Environmental > Aquatic > Marine > Oceanic ... | reverse complement strand
TTATATTGATTTTTTATTTTTTCAATTAGCTCATTGTAGTAAGGCCATTTTTTTTGAATTAGATGAGCTGAACAAAAAGGAAATAATACTATATATTTATCTAAATTATATTTATTTTTAATTTCATCTATATTTTCGCAAGCCCATGTAAAATCTGGCAACATTATTTTATTGGTTTTTAATCCTGATGTTTCAAGCTGATGTTTAAATCTATCAAGGACAGGATTTTTATCAAATTCTTGTTTTGATTTGTCAGAAGGTAAGGTTGTTTCAGAAGATGACCAAATGCTATGATTAGCATTTGGAAATAAAATTCTTTTATAAAAACTTGTTCTTGATGAGTTTTGTAAGTCATAGACTTTTGCAAATTTATATTTTTTTATAATTCGCATGAGATTAAATAAATAAATTAGATTGAATCTTGACAATCTTTTATCTAGTAGTACTTCCTTTAAATATGGATTTCTTTTAAATAGTTCAAAATACGGTTTAGCTGTTAATAAATATACATCATCGTCTTTATGAAATTCAGAAATATCTTGAATAGCCCCACTGGCTTGAGCTATATCTCCTAAAGATCCATGTTTGATTATTAAAATATTAGACATATTTTTAACAATTTAACATACTATAAAATAATTTATATGAATAAAATTTTGGTGGAAGTCTCAGTTGGTGAGCTCTTAGACAAACTTTCAATTTTAGAAATTAGACAAGAAAAAATTAAAGACCCGGAAAAACTTAAATACATTAATGATGAATATAATGTTTTAAAGGTTCAATTAAATCAAAATGTTAAATCTGATAAAAAATTAGATGAATTATTCAAATCATTAAAAGAAATCAATGTAAAACTATGGATCATAGAAGATGATAAAAGATTGTGTGAAAAAAATTCTGATTTTGGCGATAAATTTATTAAACTTGCTAGAGATGTTCACTTCTTAAATGATGATCGTGCTAAAATAAAATTAGAAATAAATAATCACACTGGCTCAAAAATTAAAGAAATAAAAGAATATACCAAGTATTAACCCAAGCTTGGAATAATTTTTCTTAATTCAAAAGATAAATTTGGATCAATTTTTGAATAAATAATACCTGCGCCCTTTTTTTTTATTTTTAATATTTTTCCATCGGGAGAAATAATTACACTATGTCCAAATGTTTCTCTTTTTTTTGTATTTTTTCCAACTTGATTAGGGGCGAAAATGTAACAAAAATTTTCTATTGCTCTTGCCTTTAATAAAGCCAGCCAATGTTTTTTACCTGTAACTTTTGTAAATGCCGATGGGACACTAATAAAATTTAAATTTTTTTTAGATAAATTTCTATAAATCTCAGGAAATCTTAAATCAAAACAAATAGTAAGACCCAACCTTCCCCAAGGTAATTTAACTGATACAAGCTTGTTGCCAGGTTTATAAGTTTTGCTTTCTCTGTGCTGTTCTTTATTTGGAAGTTTTACATCAAACATTTTAATTTTATCATAGTAAGCAACAATTTTTCCCTTTGGATTAATCATTATTGATCTATTTCTGTATTTTTTTTTATCTTTAATTGGTAAAGATCCTAATAAAATCCATTTTTCATTTTTTTTTGAAATTTCTTTGATTTTTTTAATTAAAGGATCGTCTGACATTTTAAAAGTATTTTTGAATAGTATTTTTTTATCACTTGTAATTATTGAAGATGTTTCAGGTGTAATTATTAAATCAGCTTTATTTTTTATTGATTTATTTATTTGAGAAATAATTTGATTAAAATTCTTTTCATAGTTTTCCCCTGTAGATAACTGAATACAAGCTACTTTCATTTTAATAATTATATCTTCTTTCTAAAAATTTAATGAAATTATGTACTAAAAATGTCATAAATAAATAAATGCTTCCTGCCACAATGAATACTTCTATCGGTCTAAATGTTGTTGAAATGATATATTTAGCAACTCCAGTTAAATCCATTAGAGTAACAGTGCTTGCAAGAGATGTTCCCTTTAGCATTAATATTATTTCATTACCATATGCTGGCAAAGATTGTTTGATAGCAATTGGTATTTGAATTTTGTAAAAAATAATTCTACTTGATATACCTAGACTTTTTCCAGCCTCTATAAAACCTGGTTTAATTGTTTGAAATGCTGACCTTAAGATTTCAGACGTGTAAGCACCTGTGTTTAATGCAAAGGCAATAATTGCACACCAATAGGGTTCTTTCAAAACAACCCATAAAACTGTTGATCTTAAATATTCTATCTGACCTAATCCGTAATAAATAATGAATATTTGAACTAAAAGTGGCGTTCCTCTAAAGACATAAGAATAACCATAAGAAAATTTATTTATTATTGGATTTTTATTCATTCTTAAAACTGCAAATAAAAGTCCAATAAATAATCCAAAAAATAATGATGCTGATAATAATTTTAATGTAACAACAGTTGCGTTAAGCAACTGAGGAAAACTATTCATCATCAATTCAAAATCCATCAGTGCCCCCTACTGTACTTAACTTCTAATTTGTTTATTAACTTCATGCTAAAATATGTTAGTAGCAAATATAAAACTGCAGCAAATGAATAAAAAAATAAAGGATCTCGAGTTGATCCCGCCGCTATATAAGACTGCCTCATTATTTCTACTAATCCGGTAACAGAAATAAGAGATGTATCTTTTAAAGTTATTTGCCAAACATTGCTTAAATTTGGAATTGCTAGTCTTAACATTTGTGGCAAAACAACTTTATAAAATTGTATGTGTTTTTTTATTCCTAAAACTTTTGAAGCCTCAAATTGACCTTTGTCTATAGATAGGATTGCACCTCTAAAAATTTCTGTAGAATAAGCTCCTGATATAATACCAATTGCAAATGACCCTGTGATAAAAGCATTAATTTCAATGTAATCATTATAACCAAACATTGAGGCGACAAACATTATTGCACCGCTGCCTCCAAAAAAGAATAAGTAGATTACTAAAAGTTCCGGAACACCCCTGACAACCGTTGTATAGAAATTTCCAATTAAATTTAATGATTTATGTTTAGATAATTTTAAAGGTGTAAATATAAGTGCAAATAAAAAACCAATTAACATAGCTGCTATCGAAACAGCTAAGGTCATTAGGGTGGCGTAGAATAATTCGTCACCCCAACCAGTATCTCCAAATGCTAGAAGTTCCATACAGATTGGCGACTATATATTATAGTCGCCAAATCTAAAAATATTTACATAGAAGCGTCAAAACCGAACCATTTAGTAGCAATTCTACTAATGTCTCCATTTTTTCTTGCTTTATCGATAGCTTTGTTAAATGCTTTTAAAAGTTCAGTATCATCTTGTCTAATACCAACTCCAACACCGTTACCAAATGCTCCACCTGAAAAAGTTGGCCCAACTAGAACAACTGATTTTCCAGATTTCTCAGCGTAATCAGTAAAGGCAACAGCAGCAGCTAATGCTGCATCACATCTGCCAGAAGCTAAATCTAAGTTTACTTCATCTTGAGTTTTATAAGTTCTCACATTTACACTTCCTACATCACCAGAGTCTAAGAAGTTTTGGTGAATAGTTGCTGTTTGTACACAAACAGTTTTACCAGCTAAAGCAGCTGTAAGTGTTTTAAGATCTTTTTTAACATCAGAACCACCTAAGGATAAATTTATACCTGAAGACGTATCCATTCCTTCTAAACTAGATCCTTTCATTACAGCTAATTGAGCAACTTCGTCTGCATAACCTTGCGAAAAGCTGATTACTTTTTGTCTTTCAGCGGTAATTGACATTCCTGCCATTATGGCATCGAACTTTCTCATTATAAGTGCTGGTATCATTCCATCCCAATCTTGTTCAACAATTTCGCACTGTTTTCCCATGTATCTACATAGCGACCAGGCTAACTCAACTTCAAATCCAATTAATTTACCTGCTTCATTTTTTGAATTCCATGGAGGATAAGCGCCTTCAGTTCCAATTCTTATTTTATCAGCATAAACATTTCCGATAATAAACAAAGAAGCTAAAACTGAAATTATAGTTTTCTTGAATATATTCATTATTCTCTCCTTTAATAAAAAAATTAGTATTTCATAAATTTTGGAAATTAAAAGGAAAAATTAATGATTTATTGATGAAGAAAAGTTCCAAGAACAATCAAAGCTTGGTATATAAACTCTAGATAATTTAGTATTACCAAAGTGATGGTTGAATACATTTAACCAATTTTCAACTTGTTGGGGTTTTTTATCTTGGGTTCCTACTTGGGTAGTTATTACACCTTTCGGTTTTAAAATCCTAACAAGTGAATCCATATTATTCGCAGCTAATTCTATACAAAATTGATCATCATTAAGATCAACAAATATATGATCATAAGTATCATTTTTTACTGATTTAATACTTTCAAAAGCATTTCCCCATACACATTTAACTGAGTTTTTTTCTGTAGCTTTTTTTCCTATATCTCCTAAATGCTTATTACAAACTTCAATTACTTCTGGATCAAGTTCATACCAATCTATAAAATTAAATTTTTTTGAAATACATTCTCTGGCTACACCTCCATCGCCACCACCTATAATCGCAGCTCTTTCATTATTTTTATTTAATTTTAAGCCAGCACCAACAAAGGTTGAGCTGTATAAATATTCATCTGACGCTGCAACTTGAATTTCGCCATCTATAAATAAAGATTTACCGAATTGTTCGAGCTCTAAAATTTCTATATGTTGGCCAGCTTTAGATTTAAAATCCTCAAGAACATCATTTACAACATATGATTTTTGTAAACCAGGAGAACTATAAATATCGCGATATAAAGCTTTTGTATCTCTGTTAAATTCCTTTTTAACAATCCTTTTATGTTTAATTTCTTTTTTAATTATATCAATTGCAATAGAAGGACTTATTTTTCCACAGGTAAAAAAATCAAAACTTATTATTTCTTTCTCTGGAAAAGTATGAAAACTTATGTGGCTTTCAGCAAGTAAAGCTAAAATTGTAAATCCCTGCGGTTCAAATTTATATTGTGAAATATTTAAAACAGTAACTTTTGCTTTTTCAGCTATTTTATGAACTAAAACTTCAAAGAAAGACGGTTCATACTCACTAGTTGTGCCAATGATATCTACAGTTATGTGTTCCCCAACCTTAGCCATAAAAAATTATGCCCTCTTATAACCTTTTACTTTTTCCAAAATTTTCTGCATTTCCGCAAAAGTTAGATTCTTTGGTTCCCCTAGCTTTATAGCAAGAAAGTATTGGTGGCAAATGTTTTCTACTTCCTGCGCAAGTTCAAAAGCTTTTGATAAATTTTCTCCAAATGCAATCTGTCCGTGATTTGCCATTAGACATGCTTTTCTATTTTCAAGAGCTTTTATAATATTTTGAGATAATTCTTTTGTTCCAAAAGTTGCATATTCTGCACACTTTATGTCATCACCGCCCATCAATGCAATCATGTAATGAAAAGGAGGAATTGACTTTTGATGAGTCGATATCGCTGTTGCATGAGGTGAATGAGTGTGAACAATTGCTTTTGCTTCAGATTTTTTTTTATATATATCTTGATGAAATCTCCATTCAGAGGACGGGTTCAGGCTAGAATTTACAATTGTTAAATTGTCGTATTCTTTATTGATTGATAGAAAAACTATATCGCTAATTTTTAAATTTTCATATTTAACACCAGAAGGTGTTATATAAAAACCTTCTTCATCATCTATTTTTGCTCGTATAGATAAATTTCCCGACCTAAGAGGAGATAGGTTTGATTTATTTAGTTTAATTGAATATTCAATTACTTGTTTTTTTAAATCATCATTCATAAATAAGCACTTGATTTTTTTTGAGATAAAATACAAACTCAAAAAAATATAAATTATGTCTGACACAATAAAATATTTTTTAGAAGAAAGCAAAATGCCAAAAACTTGGTATAATATTGCAGCTGATCTTCCAAAACCTCTTTCACCAGTGCTTCATCCGGGTACACTTAAGCCGGTTGGTCCAGATGATTTGGCACCTTTATTTCCCATGGCTCTTATTGGACAGGAGGTTTCTCAAGAAAGAGAAGTTGAAATTCCAAAGCCTGTTAGAGAAATTTATAAACAATGGAGGCCATCACCGTTGTATAGAGCAAGAAAACTTGAAAAAGCTTTAGATACTCCTGCTAAAATATATTATAAATATGAAGGTGTAAGCCCCACAGGAAGCCATAAACCTAATACTGCGATTGCTCAAGCATTTTACAACAAAGAAGAAGGTACAAAAAAAATTACAACTGAAACAGGTGCGGGCCAATGGGGAAGCTCTCTCGCTTTTGCATGTTCAATTTTTAAAATCGAGCTAGATGTTTATATGGTTAAAGTAAGCTACGAACAAAAACCATACAGAAAAATGATTATGCAAACATTCGGAGCCAATTGTTATGCTAGCCCATCTAATCGAACTCCAACAGGTAAAGCAATTTTAGAAAAAGATCCAAATAGTTCAGGAAGTTTAGGTATAGCTATTTCAGAAGCCGTAGAAATGGCTGCACAAGATGAATCAACTAAATATTCTCTTGGCAGTGTATTAAATCATGTATTAATGCACCAAACCATAGTTGGCAATGAAGCAATAATTCAAATGGAAATGGCGGATGATTATCCAGACATATTGGTTGGATGTACAGGTGGCGGAAGTAATTTTTCCGGATTAGTATTTCCATTCCTTGGGAAAAAATTTAGAGAAAAAAAAGATATTAAAGCAATAGCTTGCGAACCTAAATCTTGTCCTTCTTTAACAAAAGGTAAATTTGCGTATGATTTTGGAGATACAGGAAATCGAACACCTTTAGTTAAAATGCATACTTTGGGATCTTCTTTTATGCCGCCATCAACTCATTCTGGTGGTTTGAGATATCATGGTATGGCACCAATGGTAAGTCATCTTGTAGATATAGGAGCTATTGAAGCTAAAGCCTTTGGTCAAAAAGAATGTTTTGATGCTGGTGTAAAGTTTGCAAATGCAGAAGGAATTGTTCCGGCTCCAGAAGCTACTCATGCTGTAAAAGGAACAATAGATGCTGCTCTTGAATGTAAAAAAAATGGAGAAAAGAAAACAATTCTTTTCAATTTATGTGGTCACGGTCATTTTGATATGCAGGCTTATGGAGATTATTTTAATAACAAACTTTCTGATGATAAATATAATGAGGCAGAGGTAAATTCAGCATTAGAAAAATTACCTAAAATCACTTAATAAGGAATAAGTTTTATTTATAAGGTTGAAGTGTAATTAAGATGTATTTTATAAATCCATTTAAAGCTTTAAGACCTTCCAAAGAAAATGCTTCATCAGTTGCTATCACTAGTACTGATCATTTAACTATAAAGTCTGTTTCAGAATATATGAAAAATAACCCTTGGAGTTATTTAAATGTTTTTGGAGCACCAGATAGTTTTAAATCAAAAGAACAATTTGAATTAATGAAAGCAAAATCTATTTTAGTAAAAGATAATAGCAATTCGTTTTATATTTACAAAATTTCGACTGAAGATCATGCACAAGTTGGTATAGTTGGTACTGCAAAATTGTCTGCTTATGACAATTTACATATTCGAGGTCATGAAGAAATTTTTTTTGAACGATCTCAAAGAAGAATGAGACAAATGGACAATTTAAATGCACAAATAGGTCCTATATATGCAGTTTATCCCGATGATAAACTACTTAATGATTTAGTAGAAAAAGAGTTGGTTAACTCTCCGGTATATTCTTTCGAAGGCATGGATGGAAGTAAGCATGAGATGTGGGTTGTTAATGATGAAAAAAAAGTTTTAAAAATACGTGATTTGTTTAATTCTATAAATAGAATTTATATTGCTGATGGCCATCACAGAATGGATGCATTATTAAAACTCTCAAAATTTAAGCAACATCAAAACCCCGATCATACTGGAGAAGAAGCATACAATTTTTTTATGTTAGCAATTTTTCCCACAAGCCAAGCAAGAATACTTGATTATAATAGACTTATTAAAGATTTATACGGTTATTCACCTAAAGATTTTATTAAAGAAATTAAAAAAACATTTAAAATGGAAAGACAAAATTCTTCATTCAAACCAAAAAAATCTCAAATATTTGGAATGTATTTAGAAAAACAATGGTATTCTCTGGAACTTAAAGAAAAACCTCATCAAAATTTATTTCACATTATTAATTTAGATATAAATTTATTGCACTACTATTTACTAGAGCCCATTTTAGGAATCGGGGATCCTAGACTCGACAATAGAATTAATTTTTTAGCAGGTTTTCATGGTCTGGAAGGAATTGAATCAAAAGTAGATTCGGGAGAAGCTAAAGTAGGTTTTGCTTTATTTGCTACTCAAATGGAAAATGTAATAAGTTTTGCAGATAAAAAATTAAATATGCCCCCAAAATCAACATGGTTTGATCCAAAACCATTGGATGGTTTGGTGGCGTATGATTTTGAATAAAACAAAATTAAAACTTTTAAAAATATTTTTTATCGTTATATCTTAAAAAATTCTTTTTATGGAAAAACCAACACTCAAACCTAAGAACGCAAATTTTTCAAGTGGTCCATGTGCCAAGCGACCAGGTTGGAATATTGACGCTTTAAAAAATACTCCAATAGGGAGATCTCATAGACACAAAGTGTGTAAAGAAAAGTTAAACGAAGTGATAATTAAATCTAAAAAAATTCTTCAATTACCTGCTGGATACCACGTAGGTATAATGACTGGCTCAAATACTGGAGCTTTAGAATCGGCTCTTTGGTCTTTGTTAGGATTAAAGGGAGTTGATATTTTGGCTTGGGAAAATTTTGGAAAAGATTGGGTCACAGATGTAATCAATCAATTGAAAATCAAAGATGTTAAAAGTCATATAGCTGAATATGGAAAACTTCCAGATTTAGGAAAAGTAAACTTTGATAATGATGTAATTTTTACATGGAATGGAACAACTTCTGGAGTTAGGGTTCCAGATGCAAATTGGATACCAGTTGACAGAAAAGGTTTAACCATATGTGATGCTACATCAGGTATTTTTGCGATGGATATGGATTGTAGCAAGCTTGATGTAATTACTTGGTCGTGGCAAAAAGTTTTAGGAGCAGAAGCTGCTCATGGAATGATAGCTATATCTCCTCGCGCAGTTGAAAGATTAGAGTTCCATATTCCACCATGGCCAATTCCAAAATTATTTAGATTAGCAAGTAATAAAAAATTAATTAAAGGTATATTTGAAGGGGGAACAATTAACACCCCATCAATGATTTGTGTTGAAGATGGCTTGGATGCTTTGAAATGGGTTGAGTCATTAGGTGGCACTAAAGAGTTAGTAAATATTTCAAATCAAAACTTAAAAATTGTAGAAGACTGGATTGAAAAAAGTGATAATTTTAAATTTATGTGTGAAGATAAAAATATTAGATCTTCAACGAGCATTACAGTATTAATTAAAGATGAATGGTTTACAAAACATAACGAAGAAGACCAAAGAGGATTATTAAAAAAATTATTCTCACTTCTAGAAAAAGAAGGCGCAGCTAATGATATTAATGGTTACCCAAAAGCACCACCTAGTATAAGGATATGGGGTGGATCAACTGTACAAAACAGTGATATGAAAGCTCTTTTACCTTGGATTGATTGGGCTTATAACTCTGTAAAAAATAATGTCTAAAGTTTTAATTTCAGACTCAATGAGCTCTGTTGCTCAAAAAATATTTGAAAAAAATAATATTTCCGTAGATGTAAAAACAGGCTTAGCCGAAGAAGAAATTATAAAAATTATCCCTGAATATGATGGAATGGTTGTTAGATCGGCAACAAAAGTAACTAAAAAAATAATTGAAGCTGCAAAAAATTTAAAAGTAATAGGAAGAGCTGGTGCAGGAGTAGACAATATAGATGTTCCGACAGCTAAAGAAAAAAATATGATTGTTATGAACACTCCGGGCGGAAATACTAATGCTACTGCTGAACATGCGTTTGCATTAATAATGTCTGTACTTAGAAAAATACCTTTTGCAAACGAAACTACTCACAAAGGCCAATGGGAGAAAAAAAACATCAAAGGTACTGAACTTTCAAAAAAAACATTGGGAATAATTGGTTTTGGAAATGTAGGAGTAAGATTAAGCAATCTTGTTAAAGGTTTCGATATGAAAATATTAGTAAATTCAAAATCATTAGAATCTAAAAAAAAAGATTATCCTCATGTAGAAAATGTAAGCTTTGATGATTTAATAAGCAAAAGTGACATTATAAGCTTTCATTGTAAAGCTGCCGCTGATGGAAAGCCTATGCTTACAAAAGAACATTTCAAAAAAATGAAACCAACCTCATATATAATAAATGCTGCAAGAGGCAATATAATTGATGAAAAAGATTTAAATGATGCATTAAATGAAAACTTGATCGCAGGAGCTGCTGTTGATGTGTTTTCTAAAGAGCCAGCTAAAGAAAACATTCTATTTAATAACTCCAAAGCAATACTTAGTCCTCACATTGCAGCTTCGACAACTGAAGCATCAATTGTAGTTGCTGAAATGGTTGCCAATCAAATGACTGATTTTTTACTGAATGGTAAAAAAGTAAATACAGTATAACTTACTTATCAAATAAATTTTTCAATGCTTTAGAAGAAGCTTCGCAAATTCCTTTTTCTGTTATTAATCTTGTAACGTATTTCGCTGGAGTTACATCAAATGCTAAATTTTTTGCTTTACTTTTTTTAGGATAAACTTGAATTTTTTTTAAATTCCCACTTTCATCTAAACCTTCTATATGTGAAAGCTCCTCAGGGTTTCTTTCTTCTATTGGAATATCTTTATAATCTTTAATGTTCCAATCTATTGTTGAGCTGGGTAGAGCAACATAAAAAGGAATGTTGTTATCATAAGCCGCTAATGCTTTTAAATAGGTTCCAATTTTATTACAAACGTCACCATTAGATAAAGTTCTGTCAGTTCCCACTATACACATATCAACGTTTCCTCTTTGCATAAGAATGCCACCAGTATTATCTGCAATTATAGTATTGGGTATATTCTCTTCGTTTAATTCATATGAAGTTAAATTTGCACCCTGGTTTCTTGGTCTTGTTTCGTCAACCCAAACATGTACTGGAATGCCTTTTATATGTGCATGATAAATTGGAGATGTTGCAGTTCCCCAATTGATTGTTGCAAGCCATCCAGCATTACAGTGAGTTAATATATTTACTGTTTCTTTTTTTTTATTATAAATTTCCTTTATAATGCTTAATCCATTTAGACCTATATTTTGACAAAACTTAATATCTTCTTCGCATATCTCTTTTGCCTCATTTAATGCTATTTCTAAAATCTTATCGCTATTAACTCCTGTTAATTTTTTCATCATTCTGTCTACTGCCCATTTAAGATTAATAGCTGTAGGTCTAGAGTTAATTAAATTTTCACTAGATTTTTTCAAAAAAGTCTGATCATTGTTTTCTATAATCGCTAAAACTAATCCATACGCAGCAGTTGCTCCAATTAATGGTGCTCCCCTAACCTCCATAGTTTTAATTGCGTTAATTGCATCTTTTACCGTTTTTAAATCTTTAATGATAAATTTGTGTGGAAGTTTTGTTTGATCTATAATTTTAACAATATTATTTTCAAACCATATTGTTTGATATTCTTTGCCTTCAATTTTCATTTGTTTAGCGTTCTGCCTGCCACTGTTTTTAATTTATCTTTTGTTTTCTGGGTTCTTTTTTCTGGTGCTGTAATAATTGCAACATCTAAACAATTATTTGTTGGATCTTTTGAATCTATATGTTTTTCGAAATTATCTATGAGGTTTTTAATCATGTTTTTTGCTTTTTCAGCATTTCCTAACAAAACTTTAATAACAGATTGAACATCCACATTCTCATGGTCGGAATGCCAACAGTCATAATCGGTTACCATTGAAACGGACGCATATCTAATTTCTGCTTCTCTTGCTAATTTAGCTTCGGGCATATTGGTCATGCCAATTACATCAGCTTTCCATGATCTATATAAGTTTGATTCTGCTAGAGTAGAAAACTGAGGTCCCTCCATAACAACATAAGTTCCACCTTTTTGATAAGGAATACTCTCTTTTTTTATAGCTTCTTCACAAGCGTTCATTAATCCATCAGAAGTTGGATGTGCCATTGATACATGGGCTACTATTTCATCATCAAAGAAAGTTTTATTTCTAGCAAAAGTTCTATCAATAAATTGGTCAATTATTACAAACTTTCCAGGTTGTAAATCTTCTTTTAATGATCCTACGGCTGAAACAGATACAATATCCGTAACTCCTAATTGTTTTAATGCGTCTATATTAGCTCTAAAATTAATTTTAGATGGGGAAATAAAATGACCTTTTCCATGCCTTGGTAGAAAAAATACTTCTTTTTCATTAAATTTTGTTTTCAAAATTTTATCAGATGGAGACCCCCATGGAGTTTTTATATCTAAAAACTCTCTTTCTTTAAAATCTTCAACATCATACAAGCCACTGCCACCAATAATTGCTAATTTGTTTGTCATATTATTTAAAATGATTTATTTATTTATAACTCAAAAATTTATGGATTTAAAAGAATATATTAGATCAATACCCGATTATCCTAAAAAGGGAATTCTGTTTAGAGATATAACCACATTAATAAAAAACGAAAAAGCTTTTGCGGAAACTATTAAGCAAATAGTTGAAAAATCTAAATCATTTGATTTTGAAAAAATTGCAGCAATTGAGGCTAGAGGTTTTGTGTTTGCCTCAGCTGTTTCTTATATTTTAAATAAACCATTTATAATGTTAAGAAAAAAAAATAAATTACCCGCTGAAGTTCACTCTATAGATTTTGAATTAGAGTATGGAACAGCCACTATTGAAGTTCATAAAGATTCTATTAACGAAAACGAAAAAGTACTGATTATTGACGACTTAATAGCTACAGGCGGAACATCAGAAGCGGCTGCAAAATTAGTTGAAATGTCAAAAGGAATAGTATCAGGTTTTATTTTTGTAATTAATTTATTTGACTTAGGTGGTAATGATCGACTAAAGAAAAAGCATAAAGCAGAGAGCTTAATTTCTTTTCCTGGACACTAATTATTTGGTCTTAAATATGATTTTTTACCTATCATAGAATTAACTAATCCAAGAATACGCATTTTGTAAATTGTTTTTTTATGTTTATTAAAAATTAATGCATATAATAAATATTTTAAAGAAGCTGAAGCTAAATTATTCAATGTTTTAAACACTGCAATAAAATAACCATAGTGTTTTCTATTAAAATAAAATTTTGACCACATCCAGTGCCAGTTTCTAATATACTCTAAATTATTTGATAGATCTAATTTTGTTGTATATGAACCAATATGTTTAATTTCAGAATTTTTGATAATAAATATTTTTTCTTTTTTATTTTTTTGTCTTAGACATAAGTCAGTATTTTCAAGATATAAAAAGAAATTTTCATCAAAATAAGTTTGATCAGCAAATTTTGATTTATTAATGAGCATTGAAAAACCATCAATTGTATCAACTTCCACAATATGATCGTTAATAATCGGATAATTATTTTGTATTTTATAATTGGGAAAGTTTTTATCTGTATTAATTGGGGAAATAATTGAAAAATTATCTATATTTTTTACTTCCTCTACTAAATTCAAAAAAGTATTTTCTTTAAAAACTACATCTGGATTTATAACAAAAGCATATTTCGTGGTAGCTTTTTTTATTCCAATATTATTTGAAGCACCCATGCCTTGATTTTCATTAAGGATCACCTCAATATTGTCATATTTAGATTCTAAATCTGATTTTAATTCTCGATCATATGAATTTTCAACTACAATTTTTTTTGAAAATTTTGGAAGAGAATTGATACAATTATAAATGATTTTTTTTGCTTTATAAGTAACTATGATAAAAGTTATTTCTTTCAGATCTAAATTCATTTTATTTAACAAGTATACTTAATTCAATTAATGATGTAAAAAAAATAATGAGCAAAATTTTAGTAACAGGTGGGCTGGGTTTTATCGGAAGCAATTTAATAACAAAACTTTTAGAAAAAAACTATAAAGTACTCAATATTGATAAAGTTTCTTATGCATCAAATTTTTATAATACTAAAGATTTTTCAAGAAATAAAAATTATAAATTTATTAAATGTAATTTAAATAACTTAAAAAAATTACAACAAATAATAAACAAATATAAACCAAGTGGAATATTTAATGTTGCCGCCGAAACTCATGTTGATAGATCCATAGATGGTCCAAAAAATTTTATTGATTCAAACATTATTGGCACATTTAATTTATTAGAAGTTATTAGAAATTATAAAAGCAAAATTAAAATTGTTCACATATCTACAGATGAGGTTTACGGTGATGTACTTAAAGGTCGCTCTAATGAAAATGACCCTTACAAACCTAGCTCACCTTATGCAGCCTCTAAAGCATCATCTGATCATTTAGTTTATTCATATGTTAAAACATTTAACATTCCAGCAATTATAACCAATTGTTCAAATAATTTTGGCCCCAGACAGCATCCAGAAAAACTAATTCCAAAATTAATTTATAATATTTTAAACAATAATAATTTACCAATTTATGGAAAAGGTAAAAATTCAAGAGAATGGATATATGTTGGAGATCATTGTGATGCTTTAATAAAAGTTTACAAATCTGGTAAGTTAGGTGGATTCTATAATGTTGGATCAAACTATAATATTGATAATTTAACTGTTGTTAAAAAGCTACTCTATATAGCTAAAAAAAAAATTAATCTTGGAAAAAATGTTAAAATAAAATTTGTAAAAGACAGGCCTGGTCATGATATGCGATATGCTATAGACAGCAATAAAATCAAAAAAGAATTAAATTGGAAACCAAAAGTGAACTTTATGACCGGTTTAACTAAAACATTTGACTGGTACAAAAATAATCAAAAATATTATTTAAAATTAAATAAAAAAGATATTATTAATAGAATAGGAATAAAAAAATGATTAATAAAGGAATTATTTTATCTGGAGGAATGGGCACAAGAATGAGTCCACTAACTAAAGCTGTGAATAAGCAACTTTTGCCAATTTATGATAAGCCTCTAATTTTTTATCCTTTATCAATTTTAATGCTCGCAAATATCAAGGATATATTAATTATAGTCAACAAAGGTCAACTAGATCAATATAGAAAAATATTACCTATAAACAATAATTTAGGAATAAAAATTTCTTATGTTGAACAAAAATCACCAAATGGATTGCCTGAAGCTTTTTTGCTTGGTAAGAAATTTATTGGCAATAGCAATGTTGCATTAATATTGGGAGATAACTTCTTTTATGGTCAATCATTATCAAAAACACTAAGATCATGCACAAAATTAAAAAATGGTGCAAAAATATTACTGCATAGAGTTAATAAGCCAGAAAGATATGGCGTTGCTAAATTAAAAAAAAATAAAATTATTTCGCTTAAAGAAAAACCAAAAAAATTTGTATCTGATCTAGCGGTAACAGGTTTGTATTTTTTTGATAATAAAGTAATAAATTATACTAAAACTCTAAAACCTTCAAAAAGAGGTGAACTAGAAATAGTTGATTTGCTTAAAATCTATCTTAAAAAAAAACAGTTAAATGCTGAATATTTAGGTAGAGGTGGTGCCTGGTTAGATACAGGATCAATAGAAGATTTTTATAAAACTAGTTCATTTGTTTCAGCAATTGAGAATAGGCAGGGATTTAAAATTGCTTGCTTAGAAGAAATATCATTAAACAAAAAATGGATAGGTAAAAAAGAGATAGCAAATTCAATTAAATTTTATGGAAATTGTGATTACTCAAAATACCTAAGTAAATTAATTTAAAATATGAAAATAAAAAAAACTAAATTTAAAGATCTCTTGATAATAGAAAATGTAAAATTCAATGATGATAGAGGTTATTTTAGACAAATATTAATTGAAAAAAAAATCAAATTAAAATTTCCTTTTAATGTGATATCTGTTTCAAAAAAAAATGTTATTCGTGGTTTGCATTATCAGGTTAAAAAACCGCAAGGAAAATTTATTTCTGTAATAAAAGGTAAGATACTTGATGTTGCAGTTGATTTGAGAAAAAAATCAAAAACTTTTGGAAAACATTACAAAACAATCTTATCTGAAGATAATTGTAAATCTATATATATACCGAAAGGATTTGCCCACGGTTTTAGTTGTCTAGGGAAGGAAAACATTGTTATTTACAGTTGTACTAATTATAGAAACCAATCTTGTGAGAGGGGTATTCTATGGAATGATAAATTTTTACGAATAGATTGGAAAGTAAAAAAACCAATTCTTTCTAAAAAAGATAAAATAAATCCTAAATTCAGAGATATATTTTAATTATTCATAAAATGACTAGATTATCTATGTATTGTATGGCTTTACAAAATGAGAATTTGGAGACAATAAAAAATTTAAATTATATTCCGGTAGGATTAAAAAATAATGATTTTTCAGACGAGTGGTTAAGAGATAATACTGAAGATAATATTTCCCAAAAAAATCCTTACTATGGTGAATATACTTTTTATTACTGGTATTGGAAAAATTTACTAAAATTTAAAAAAGATGATGAGTGGATTGGATTCTGTTCTTATAGAGAATACTGGGGGTCAAAAAATAAAAATAAAACATATAATTTAAATGATTTAGTGCTACAAAATTACGAACCTGAGTGGTCTGGCTATGAGTCAATTATAGGTAAACCAATTTTAATTGGAGGAACAAAACTAATTAAAACATTAAAGTATGGAAAAATGGCTCTTTTAAGAAATCCAAAAGCAATATTTTTTAAAAATGGAAGATCAATTAGATGGCAATTTGATATGTTTCATGGTTGTGGAAATCTAGACA
>Ga0066867_10000486_pt1 | contig 19274 bp, 16 predicted proteins | sample ETN01SmetaG_4_FD_65606 | JGI IMG/M metagenome (GOLD analysis project Ga0066867, IMG submission 65606) | Marine microbial and viral communities from oxygen minimum zone, Eastern Pacific Ocean - ETNP2014F12-01SV261 | ecosystem: Environmental > Aquatic > Marine > Oceanic ... | reverse complement strand
TGTCCTACTTTCTACGGAGTATTGCCAGTAATCCTATTGAAATGATTGATGTAATTAATGAAATAGAAGGTAATGGTGACTCCTCTTCAATACTATCCTCTACTGGACCTTCATCATTTGAATTATCGATTTGATTCTCTTCGGCAGCCACTGGAATGAACGGAGTTCGGTCTAGTATAAGTAATCCTAAATCATCATTAGGAATATAGGCGTAATTTCCAGAAATAGTTACACTCCGAACATAATCACCAGTATCATAACTTCCAGCTAAAGTCGAATTAGTAGGGTCTTCAATATTTACTATCGTCAAGTTACCTCCAGCAAAAACATAGGCATAATTTTCCGAAATAGTTACATCGGATGGTAATCCATCTAGATTATAATTTCCGACAAAAGTAGGACCATTAGGGACTTCAATATTTACTATAACCAATTTATGATCTGCATCTGAATCAGAATCGCGTTCTGCAATATATGCATAATTTCCCGAAATATCTAGACTATAAAAATAATAATCAGTATCATACTTTCCGAACAAAGTAGGATTGGTGGGATCTTCAATATTTACTATAATCATTCCCTCATTATTAGCAGCAATAAAGGCATAATCTCCCGAAATAACCATATCATGTGCATAACCTCCAGTATCATAACTTCCAACCAAAGTAGACTTAGTAGGATCTTCAATATCTATTATTCTCAATCCTTCGAAAGTTGCAGCATAGGCATAATTTCCCGAAATAATTATACCGCCAGAAACCCAACCAATATCTGATGAATTTCCAACAAAAGTAGGATTGGTGGGGTCTTCAATATTAACTATACCAAACCCAATAGAATCAGTAACATAGGCATAATTTCCTGAAATTGTTACATCCATTATCGAACCCCAGTTACTAGGAACATCGATTCCACTGTAATTTCCGACAAAAGTAGGATTGGAAGGATCTTCAATATTTACTATGTTAAATCCACCATTAAAATCTGCAATATAGGCATAATTTCCTGAAATCGTTAAATGTGTTGCCCTGATATTATCATAATTTCCGACAAAAGTAAGATTCGATTCCTCGGCTTCTACATTATTAATACCAAAAAAGGCGAAAATCAAAGCTGCTAACAAGAATATCCTGAGAAGATTCATAAAATTACAATGCTTGAGATGTATTTAACTATATTCCTTTCTTAAAATCGAATTTTAATTTTTGTTTACCAACCAAGGTCTTAGATCTATGAAAAGTATTTTTTCTATAATCAAACGGATATGTAACATAATTCAAGTTTTTATCATAAGTTTTGTACAAAAAATTCTCCCACAAAAATCCCCAAGTACCTCCTCCTGAGAAAAAATCACCTCCTGAAATCCTTCTTATTTCTTTAAGAACTTTCTCAATATCTTCTGAAAAAGAGATTGTTCCTGATTCCATTATCACAAAAGAGTTTGTATCAAATTGTGACCAGGCATCCATATCATTAATATTCATCTGATTACATCTAGAGCATCCATTCAAGTCAATTGTAACATCGCCATGCTTACAATTAGGGAAAAAACGTGACATGAATTTGAAGTAATTACCGTGACAAGGATCTCCTATCACCATTAATTTTTTTCCTTTAACTTGACTAAGTTTTAAAGCTTCATTGAAAAATTTCTTAGTCCGAAAATACCTTCTAAGCATCGTAATCTTTAGATATACTCTGTATATTTAACTATAATCTATAAAATAGACAATAATCTAATATATTACCAAGCAAGTCGAAGAACATGTTAGAATCTGTTAAGATGGCTTTAGTGATGGCTATTGCGCTTTCATTTTGTACGCCATGTTCCTCAGGTTTAATTGAAGAATCTGGAGATTTTGGAACTAAAGATTCTGATCGAACCTATCCTAATGATTGGACACACCGGCCTTTTGCTGAATTATTTTCCAGTTTAAGCTGCGTCTATTGTATGTCTTATGCAGACCCTGCGATGGATCAAGTAATACATGATGTCGAAGACGATGAATCTAATCCTTATAATGTAATTGTATTTCACCAAACTAATGGAGGTGCTGGAGATGACCCATTCCATACCGAACAATCAAAATCCCGCATGAGGGATCATTATGGACAAACTGGAACTCCAAATGCTCAATTTGATGGGAACTATAGATATGTTGGAGGCGGTGGTGAAGAAAATTATCAAGATTATGTCAACGCTTTATCAGAATCGGGACCAAGAGAAGGTGAAGGAAATGATGAACCTTTCAAAATAGTCGACTTAGACATATACAGTGAATTTATTGGTTCGGAAAGTGAAGGTGAAGCTGGTCAATTCAAAATAACTGTAAACATTGAATATCATGGTCAAACTGGTGGTGATGATGGCATACCAACTGAACCTGATGATTTCACAGGCGAAGATCCTAATTTGAATGGTGAATTGTTTGTCTTTATGGTAGAAGATGGCGTTCCTGCTTATTCGTCTTATTTAGATGCTGTTTGGAATAATAGAATGGTCTTCAGAGAATACGCAATTGAAGGCGAAGAATTCACTTTAGAAGAGGGTGATGAACCTGCAGAATTTAGTGCCGTTTGGAAAGTACCAACTACTCAAATTGATGGTGATGGAGTTTCTGGAGATATAAAAATTCCTATTAATCCTGGAAGAATGATACCTATCGCTGTTGTCTTTGATAGAGATGATACTGACTCTGGAAATGATGACGATGCTAGTGATGATACATATCCTACACCAAGAGCAATTCAATCTGCTACTCCTCAATCAACCAAATATGATAATCCGGATAGAGATGTTCCTGAAATAGCAACTAAAACGGAAAAATATTTAGATGATGGGGCTGAAATACAAACTACTTTTGATGCTGATGAAGGCATTGGAACTTCATATGTTGTTTATAATTATGAATCAAGTAATTTTACTGGTGAATGGATGACTGATGAAATGAAAATAGAAGGGGAGGAGGTTTGTGATGAAGAAACAGGAATTTGCTATGCCTATTCGGGAGCTACTGGAACTTCACTTATTCCTTATTTAGATGATAGTCAGATTTATTATCAAATATTATTTGTAGATGGAAATAAGACTTCAAGCAAAACTGAAGTTATGCAATTTGTAGGAACTGATGGAGGAGCACCTCCATCTGAACAAAAGGAATTACCCCTTATGTTAATTGGTGTTGGAACCCTAGTTCTAGCCTTGATAGCTGGCTTTGTTTTATGGGCTCGAAGACCTAGTTCAAGCTAAACGCAACTGTAAAATACGACCATATCATATTAAGATAAGTTGATAGTATGAACTTTACACGGAATTTTATCGCGGTAGCAGTCTGTTTTTTATTTGTTATTTCTTCATTAGTAACTCCAAGTGTGGCCACTAATCAAGAACCAGATGAATATCCAAACGGATGGACACATAGACCAATTATGGAACAGTTTACCAGTCTGGGATGCCCTCCATGCATGGGAATTGATCCTGATGTAGCAAAATTATGGAGAGAATTTAGGGAGGAACCTGGACAGCCAGTAACCTTCGTTTCATTCCACCAAATTAATGGCGGTTCTGATGATGAATTCGCTAGTCAAGAATCTAAAGACCGATACAATCACTATTCTGTTCAAGGCACTCCAGACGCTCAATTCGACGGCGGTTATATTGAAGAATTAGGTGGTGGAGATGGAACATATGATACTTACAAGGACCATTACTTTGAAAGTGGTGAAAGAGATGTCAAACCTACTGAATTAAGAGTATGGCAAGAATTTAGAGAAGATAGATTTGTTTTTACTGTGAATTTAACTTATCTTGGAGAAGGTGGAATTAGTACACCATTAAATCCTGATATTTTAGATTCAAGTGTATTTTTATTTGTAGTAGAGGACGACATTATGGCTTGGAGTTCTGTAGAAGAAAAAGAAGTCCTTACTCATAACGTATTCAGAGAAAATGCATTGACCAATGAACAGGTTGAACTCACACCTTCTCAAACATGGACACACCAAGTAGAATGGGTGATTCCTGATACTATTGATTATATGAGTGGACATGAAGATAAAGATGGAAATGCGCAAGAAGGCGAACATCCTATTCCAACTCCAATTAATCCTGCTAAAATTTCAGTTGTAGCTGTAGTATACGATAATGATGATACCTCAAGAACAACAACATCTGGAAAAACAGGTAATGCTGCTGATACTCCAAGGGCTGCCAATTCAGCAACACCTGAAACAACTGCATATGATGAACAAAATGAACCTCCAAAAGTTATTAGCTATGATGAGAAACTAAGTGGAAGTATAGCTGAAGTTAGTGCTGTTCTAGAAGACGAAGATGGAATTGGTTCAGCTTATGTAATCTATAATTTTCATAATGGTTCATATAATGATGAAGCTTGGGGAGTAATGCCTATGGAAATTGATGAAAATAATGTAGCTACTGCATCTATCGAATTTAGCAGTGGCGATCCTGTTTGGTACCGTATTTTACTGGTAGATGGAAAGCAAGGCTTTGCAGCTAGTGATGCAAAACAATTCGAAGGCACTGGCAGTAATCTAATGGAAGATTCTCCTGGTTTTGGTATATTTTTAGTGACTGTAGCTTTATTAATTGGATTAATTAGAAGAAGAGACTAGGTGAAAGCTAGTGGCCACAAAAAAAGACGAGTCTGCTGAAAAGACAAATTGGGATGTTTTAGTCGAAAATACAAGCGAGACTATAGGTGAAAATCGCGTTTTATTCGCCATAGGTACTTCTCTCATGCTTATTTTAGCAATTGTTCTTTATGGCATGATTGGAGGTGACAATAATGCCCCTGATTTTACCTTAACAGATACAGAAGGAACTACTTTTTCTCTTTCTGACTATGAAGGTGAAAAAGTTGTTATTCTAGATTTCATGTTTACAACTTGTGAACCTTGTGAGAAGTTTGTCAAAGACGCTTTAGAACCTTATTCAAATAAAATGGATAACGATGATGTTGTAATTTTATCAGTTAGTGTTTTTGGGAATGATGATGAAAGCAAATTAAGAAATTACGCTAAAAATCATGAATGGAGACATGCCCTTGGAGATACTAATGGAGATATTGAAATTGCATATGATGTAATTGGGACTCCAAAAATATTTATTATTGATGAAAATGGTGAAATTACATTTTCCCATATTGGGCCTATGTCATTAGACGAACTTGAATTGGAAGTTGATAAAGCACTTAGTGGGCAGGGTGGGGTTGTTAATCTTAAACAATCCTCAATCTATTTCTTTGCTGTTGGAGCTGGAGTTATGGTGTTTTTTTCACCTTGCTCTTTCCCAATGTTGCCAGGATACATGTCTTTTTACTTAGCAAATAAAAAACAACGTACTGGCAAATTTGATGAAACAGCTGCTAGAGAAACATTACCTGATGGTTTGGCTGCTGCTGCCGGTTTAACTGGCATATTATTGCTAATTGGTATCTTATTAATTCCATTTATTAGTATAATCGGAGGGTTTGTCCCCTTACTCGAACTAGTTGTTGGAATAATGATTGCTGGACTAGGGATTATGATGGTTATGGAATATGACTCTGAACCGATTGTAAGACCATTTAGGAATTTGATGTCGACTATAGGAAGTTCTCCACCTGTAACTTTTGCAAAAAATGGAACTGAAAAATTAGTGCAACAATATTGGTCCAAAGACTTTACTTTTTCTGGAAATTCAGATGGAACCAGAGTTGGCCTATTTTGGTATGGAGTGGCTTATGGATCTGCTGCTGCTGGTTGCGTAGCACCAGTTGTAATTGGATTACTCACTGCCAGTATTGGTAAAGGAATAATTACTGGACTAATTGTTTTCATAATATTTTCATCGACAGCTGGATTGTTGATGGTCGCATTTACTATGCTAGTAGCTGCATCTGAAAGTACAATTGTAGACAAACTAAAAGCATCCACAAGACAAATTGAAATGGCTGGTGGAGTTGTGATGATAATAGTAGGATTATACTTGATGTGGTTCTATCTATCAACCAGTGTATTCTAAATATTTATCTGACAAAGCAGGTTCAGGAACCAGATTTTTATCGAGTGACTTTTTTCCAACTGTGATTAGTACTGTCTCTTTATACATCTCAACGTTTGTGTACAAATCATCAAAATAAATTGGCCTATGGGCCTTTGAAGAATCTTCATCAATTGGATTGTTGACTGTGAGAATCCCATTTTCTTCTCCTGTAATAACTATCCAATGCGGAATATCTTCGTCTTCTTCTTCAAAAATAATTGTAGAAACTAAGGCAATGCAGACTCTATCTGCCTGAAGTGCTTCACGAATATCTTGCAAAGTTGGCTTATGTACTTCTTCAGTTGTTCCATTGAGTGCACAGACTCGTTTCTGCATGTCATGAAAGAATTCCAGATAGTTTTCATTACCATTACTAGCTTTGACATATGTCTTAGCGCGTTCTATCAAACCCAATCCAGGATTATCTGTTATTATATGGGGGTGAAGGCCTCTAACTGCTAAAGGTGCACAAACTCCATACCTTCCTGCACCTTTCATCTCAACCGCCGTAGTTTCTCTCCATAATTCGACTTCGAGGTCTCTATCCATTTCGCTTACAAAATTGAAATATTTCAGAGCCATAGCAACGCATGCAGGGCCACAGCTGAAATCCATTGTCTGCGAATATAATGGAACGTCCAGATTCACGAAAGCCACTTAAGGAGCGGACAAATAATATTTCGCTATTTTGATATAATTGGAAGAAGACTATTAGCAGCAGTCTCAGCTGCGTTAGCAACATCGTCTAGACGTTGAATTAAACGATACATGTGTGCTGCAGCCAAAGGTTGATCGTCTCCATTGGTAAAAACGTATGCTGCTGCTTTAGCTTCTACTAAATCAGTTTCATGTTCTAAATCATTTACTTTTCCAATATGCACATGCATTATTTCTTTTTCTTTATTTGAAAATGCAGATTGTAAAAGATATTCAAAACGTTCTACTGTTTTGCGGTATTCATCTACTGTTGCTGTAACTGAATCTGCCAATTCAAGAACTAATGACTTAGCTTCTTTATTTTCATATAATTTTCTAAAAGATAATATTTCAGTTACATTTTCAGCATAATCTGCAATTCTATCCTGACGAGATACTAAATCCAGAAATACTGGTTTATCAACTGCTAAACGGACGCTTCCTCGCAATACATCACGAATTTCGCTCTTAATCATGTCTGCTTTTAATTCGGATTTAGATGTTGCTGCAATATGTTCTTCAATCTCTTTACCTTCACATGCTGCTTTCATACATGCGTTCATATTTTCAACTGTTTCAAAAACACTCTCTGCATGGTTGTAATATAATTTAAAAACACTAGGTCCAATCCGGCTTTCGAAAAGTTTCATTGTTATGCTCCATTCCCAACTTCAATTTCAACCTTTGGGCCTGATTTTATTGAATTGTAAACAAGCCATACAATTACAGACATGATAATTAAAACTGTAACTATAAAACGAGTTTCATCAAGGCCAAATATTGCATACAAAACCATTGCTCCAATGCCTGCTGCAGGTATACTTGCAACCCAACTAGCAGCTATTTTACCAAAAACACGAAAGTCCACAGAAGAAGCTCCACCTGCAAGACCAACGCCAACTACAGAACCTACAAGTGTGTGTGTAGTAGAAATGGGAATAGCTAAAAATGGCATTGAAAAAATAAGAACGGTTGTTGCTGCTGCAAATTGAGCTGCGAAACCCCTAGTAGGTGTAATGTGTGTAATCTTTTCACCAATTGTTTTCATTACGCGGTAACCCCATGTAGTAATTCCTATCACAATTCCTAAACTTCCAAGAAGCACTAACCAAAGTGGGACTTCCGCTTCTGAACCTAATGATCCGCTCTTGAAAACTTGCCAGACTGCAGCCATAGGTCCAATTGCATTGCTTCTATCATTGGCCCCATGTGCGAATGCTACATAACAAGCCGTAATAACTTGTAACCAAACAAAAATAGTTTCAACGCCTGAGTATCCACGCTCTTCAAATTCATAATTTCGTAAGATTATATAGAGAATAAAACTACATATTACAGCTATAACTAGAGCTGCCATCAAACTTTGTGCAGGTAAACATGATTTTACTGAATTCATAAAACTTAAACCTTCAGCACAATCTTTTGAAGGAAGCCAACTACTAGGTAAGATATACTTGAGAGCTTTAAATTGTAATGCAAGGCTTAGCACAAAAAAAGTTGGAAGTGCTAAAATGGGTGCCATCCACCTTGAACGTGCAATGGGATCTTCAGTATCTAAAATCATCGTCTTTATAATGTAAAAAGTACTATAGGCCAGAATTCCACCAAGAAGAGGGGATGCAATCCAACTAATAACAATCTGTCCCACTTTACTATAATCAATCAAATCTGGATCGATAAATATTCCAATACCTACTATTCCGCCAACAATACTGTGTGTTGTAGATACAGGAAGTCCATAGCGAGTGGCTAATGTAATCCACAATGCAGCTGCAAGCATTGATGCAATAAAACCATAATAAAGTTCAGTAGAAAGTTTAGCCATGTCGTCTTCAGAAATAACCAGAACGCCTTTCCGCACAGTATCAGTAACAGCATCGCCTGCAAAAAAAGCACCTAGAAATTCAAAAACTGCGGCAATAATTATCGCATTACGCAATGTCAATGCCTTGCTGCCAACGCTAGTTCCCATAGCATTCGCCACATCATTGGCCCCTATGTTCCAGGCCATATATCCTGCAATCAAAATTGCTAGGAATATCATTAAATCTAATCCAAACATTGTTGTAGGCCTAAATTAGCCATAAATAAATATATGCTAAATATTATATATAGACTATATATATCATTAAGCACAGAGATAGGCTAAAACTTATGGAAAGTAGAAAATTACAAAAAACTGGCGGCTCCACTTTGATAGTATCACTACCAAAAAAATGGATAAAAAAAAATAACCTCGATGCTGGTTCAGAAGTCCGATTATTGAAACAATCTGATGGAACTATATCTATTGATCCGGGGCAATCTGATTCAAATAAGAAAATCGCGACTGTTAAATGCAATGATGAAGAAAGTCAACACTTATTCAGAGACTTAATTGGAACTTATCTGGCAGGAAGTACAGAAATAAAAGTTGTCGGAAGTCCTAGGCTAACTGTTAAGGAAAGAAAAACTATACGCAAATTTTCAGCAAGTGTTATTGGATTGGAAATTATAGAAGAAGAAGCAACTCAGGCCATCTTAATTGACATGTCTAATCCAGGTGCACTGCCATTCAGAACTGCAATCAAAAGACTTTACAAAATTGTCAGTGCAATGTATAATGATTCTATACTTATCTTAGAAGGATCGGAAGATTTAGCCGATGATGTTGTTGATAGAGACAAAGAAGCTGACAAACTACAGTGGTTCATTGAGAGACAATTCAATATGATGCTTGAAAACTCAAGCCTTTCTCGTCCATTGAAAGCAACTCCTTTCGAAGGCGTCGTTTACTCAAATGTTGCACGATACTTAGAACGAATTGCAGATCATGCATGCAGACTTGCGGAGATTGGATATGTAGCAGGATTAATTCCTGGAAGAAAAATGCTGCCTTTAGCAAAAGATGCTGGCAATATAATGGAAAATGCCATGAAGAGTTTTATCAATAATAATCCTCGCAAAGCTACAGTTGTAATAGACAAAGGAAAAAAATCTGTAAAGAAAGCCCAAACCTATTTTGAAAATAGATACAAAAAAGAAATGGAACATCCTCTAGAATTTTCTATAGCGATGGATGCAATTATGAGAACAATTGCATACTCAACTGACATTTCTGAAGCAGCAATAAATTATGCTGCAAAAAAAGGAAACAAATGATATCCCGACTAATACTAATGCGCCATGCCAAAAGTTCATGGAAATATACTGAACTAAGTGATCATGAAAGACCTTTGAATAAAAGGGGGCGTAAAGCTTCTGTCAAAATTGCTAAAGAATTGATTAATTTAGATTGGATTCCTGAAAAATTATATTCTAGTGATTCTACTAGAACCAAAGAAACGTGGGCAAGAATGAATAAATACATCAAAGGAATTGAAATTGAATATTCTCGTAAATTCTATCACAGTAAACCAAAAAGAATTATGAAAAATATACCTGATAATTTGGAATATGAAACTATTATGATTTTGAGTCATAATCCCGGTTGCGCTGATTTCTTAGCCCATCTATGTAGTGAATGGCACCGGATGCCAACTGCAGCTACGGCGTTGCTTACAATAAATAATCCAAATGAATCTTGGAAAACAAAAGGAAATTGGGATTTGGAAGAATTACTTTTACCACGAGATTTATAACATGGAAATTGGACCTTTCTGGATCTAATCTGAAGCTTGAGCGTTCATGTAAAAGTTTGAATTTTTGCTAAAAGTTCCGGTAATCTTACTGGTTTGGTTTCATATTCATCACAACCTGCATCCATAGCCTTCTGGCGGTGCTCACCCATCGCATGAGCCGTCAATGCAATTACTGGAATATTTTTTGTTTGGTCATCATCTTTTATTTCTCTAGTAGCTTCTAATCCATCTTTCACAGGTAATCCCATATCCATTAAAATTATGTCTGGCATCTCTTTTTTAGCCATGTCAATTGCTTCTTGGCCGTCCATTGCAAAAACAATGTCATATCCTTTTTTCATTAATCTTCTGCTTAACATATCTTTATTCATCTCATTATCCTCGACTAACAGTATTTTCGTCATGCTTTTTCCTCTATTGTTTTTGGTACAGTTACTGAAAAGGTAGTACCCTTCCCTATTTTACTTTGAACGTCTATGCTCCCACCCATTAATTCCGTTATCTTTTTACATATAGGAAGGCCAAGCCCTGTGCCTCCATAATCTTTCGAAGTAGAAGTCTCTGCTTGTGTAAATTCCTCAAATACGTTGTTCAATTGATCTTCAGTCATTCCGATTCCTGTATCGGAAAGCTCGAATTTTACCATATTCTTAGCCTCTTCACTGATTTTAAGAACTATAGTGCCTTCTTTGGTAAACTTAGAAGAATTGCTTATCATATTAAGTAAAACCTGTTTCAATTTTGTCTCATCATTCTTCATTGTTTCAATTGCCTTGTCTATTTTTACAACAAATTTATTAGAGTTCTTCTCTAAGAGTGGTTTAGTGGTAGCCTCGATTAATGAAACCAAATCGTTAAGATTGAAATCTTCTAAGTGCAACTCCATCTTTCCTGCCTCAATTTTAGAAATATCAAGAAGATCATTAATTAGAGTTAGAAGATGTGTACCTGATGAATGTATCTTGTCTAAATCCTCTACAAAGTCATCTAATCCATCATCACTTGCATCCTCCATTAAAATTTCACTGTATCCAATAATTGCGTTCAGTGGAGTTCGTAATTCATGACTTATATTGGCTAGGAAATCACTTTTAGCCTCACTTGCAGACCTTGCTTTTTCCATTTTGATCTGCATTTCTTTCTGCATCTGAGAAATGCATGACTCTATGAATGCCTTAGTGCGTTTATGCTTCGGTTTATTGAATAACACTTCGGGAGGGGCCTCTTCCAATAATCTCCCTTCATCAAATAGAATTGCTCGATCAGCAACTTCTACGGCAAAACCCACTTCATGCGTTACAACTATCATTGTAATATCTCGTTTTGCAAGATCAATCATAACATCTAATACTTCCTTAATCATTTCAGGATCTAAAGCCGATGTAGGTTCGTCAAACAACATTATTTTTGGGTCCATGGCTAAAGCTCGGGCGATAGCAACCCGTTGTTGTTGCCCGCCTGAAAGCGTTGAAGGATACTTATTTGCCTGTTCAGGAATACCTACTCTTTCGAGGAGTTCAAATCCTACTTTGTCTGCCTCTTCCTTGGATAAACCCTTAACTCTCTTTGGAGATAGCGTAATATTTTCTAGAACGGTCAAATGAGGAAATAAATTGAATTGTTGAAACACAAAACCAATATCTGTTCGTAATCTTTTCATATCTGAGATGCTAGTATTCTTGTCAATTTGGATACCGTCAATCTCAATTCTACCGCCATCGTGAGGTTGTAATTGGTTCAAGGTACGAATAAATGTTGATTTGCCAGAACCTGAAGGTCCCAAGATTACAACGATTTCTCCTTGTTCAACTTCTAAATCTATACCTTTCAAAGCTTGGAAGTCTCCGAAACTAACTGTTACGTTTTCTGTTTTAATTATTGATTTTTTTGTCATGTAAACTCGCCCTCGCCCTCTTTTATCAAACCTAAACTTTTTTCAATTCGCCTACTAATTTGAGAAAGATAAAAAGCCAAAATCCAAAACATCATTCCTATGAAGACTAATGCATCGAAATCCTGCCCAAGAAAATCCTTTGAAGCATTTGGAATATCTTGTGCCACTTTAAACGCATCTGTAATTCCAAAGAAATAAACCAAAGATGTATCTTTCAGCATTGCTATCATTTGACTAACAATTGCTGGCAATGTTGTTCTAATTGCCTGTGGCAACTCAATTTGTAACTTAATTTGTATATTAGATAAACCAAGGGCTGTTGCAGCCTCGTATTGCCCATGTGAAACTGATTGGAGGCCCCCTCTGAGAATTTCTGCTAAATAGCAACCAAAGAAAAAGGAAAAAACCAATATAATTCTAGATGCAAAATCTGCGTCCCAAATAGGCATCATTAAATCAGGAAACATAAATTGTGCAAAGAATAACCAGGCCACCAATGGCCCTGCTCTAACTAATTCAATTATTCCCACTGAAGGTATTGAAAATATAGGAAATGAGCTTCTTCGACCAAAAGCTAAGGCTACCCCTATGCCAAATCCAATGAACAATGAACCGAATGCAAATATTAAATTCAAAACAAAACCACCCCAAGCTGAAGGCCGAACGCCAGATTCTCCAGGTGGATCTAAGATTAATAACGTGCCCATAAATCCTGCAAATGATAAATAAACAAGTGTATTTTGCCAATAATTCACTTTATGTTCTTCTAATTTAGAACAATAATTATAGGTAAACATATATGATAGTAAGCCAGTAACTAAGGCCCCAATTAGCAACATCACTGATTCGGTTGCATCATATCCTCTATTACTTATCATCGCTTTATTTTTCTCTGAATAATAATCTTCATCATACATTAATGCAAAAATAAGGATTATGCTAAATATTCCATAAGGAATCAAAAATTTATACTTATTTTCTCTTAAAGTACCATAGCCAGAACATACCAAAATTAACAAGGCGTACAATGGAGGCCAAAATCTCCAAACTTCATCTCCGGTTGCTGAATTAATAAAGTAAGGACCTAATAAAATATATCTTCTATTCTTGAAGATAATTGTCCAATCTGTTTCTATCAAGAAATAATTGATACTTACGGAAATTAAATTATAAAATAAGTAAAAGGCAAAGAACGTTACAATCTTATTCGAGAAAGTATCCAAAAGGTCGTCGGAATTTAAATAAGCTAAATGCGCAAAGAATACTAAGGAAAGAGCGTATGCAACTAAAGATAAAATAGACTCTAAATTAAGTGATAAGTAAGTAAATACTATTCCTAAGATTAAAGAAATTTGATTACTATATTGATATTTAGGTACTTTACCAAAACTGATGTCAAGAAGTTGGTTAAAATCTAGCCACCTCTTGGTATTTTCAATAATTATATTATTTAAATTTAGCCTTTTAAGAAACTCAGGAAATAAAACAAAAACAAAAACTATTACAAAAAAGAAATTAAAACTCATATCTTCACCTTTGTTACAGAACTATTGATAGTATTCATAACTGATGAAATTAGTAAGCTTCCCGATTGGTAAGTTAGTAGAATTATTATGAAAATAGGAACTGCATGTCCTGCATTATTCACAATATTATTCAAAACAAAATAAAAATCACTAAAACCTACTAACAAAGCTAAACTAGAATTTTTCCAACAATTAAGATATTGATTTGTCAGAGAAGGAATCATGCTTCTCAATGCCTGAGGAAGAATAATCAACCTCAATCGCTGAAATGGCGAAAGGCCCATTGATATTGCAGCTTCTATCTGACCTCTAGGTAGTGATTGAATACTTCCGCGTACTACTTCTGCAATTTGAGCTGCTGTGTAAAGAGTGAGACCTAACATCAAATTGATGAAAACTGCAGAAACTTCATCATATGTTCCTTCTTCAAATGCCCACTGTCCCCAGCTAAGCTCTTCACCGTTCTTTTCTGTAATTAAATTTGGTTGAACTGCTGAAATAGAAAGATAAAAGAATGAAACAACTAACAATATTACAACACTCCAAAGCTGTAAACGGCGATTTGCAGCTTCAGGGCTTGAATCTTCGGTAAAAGTATTTAAGCCTTCTAATTCTAACATTGAACTCATTTTTGAGCTATAAAATAATAAAATTAGGCCAAATACAAAAATTGTAAAAGGTTCGAGATCTAGAATTCTATTAAGCGTAAATGGATAATTCAATTGCCATTCAGCGATTCTAAAAATTCCAAATGTAAATAATAGAATTGAGATTGAGAATAATACATCTGGAATAACTGGTTCAAATTTCTTTTCCAGAAAACTGAAAGGACGGGAAAATAAGCGTTTCAGATTATGCTTAAAATCCTCAAAGTTATTTATATGGATTTTTTTTGCTTCACCTATTTCTTCTCTGTCTATAACTATTCTTTCAGTGAAGCGTATGTAAACTCTAAATAACAACAAAATTCCAAGACCAATTAAGAAAAAGAACATATTTTCAATAACAATCTTTGGGAAAATAAATCCACCATTACTCCAAAAAAACCAACCTAGGATATTATTGTCTTGAATTTCACTAAATGGATCGAGACTTGTAGCAATCCAAACTAATATCAATAGTAATTGAAGAATAAGTGGTAAATTTCTGAATAAATCTACATAGACTCGAGCTAAATTTGATAATAACGTATTTCTAGATAAACGTAAAACTCCAATAAGAATGCCAAGGAACGTGCTTAACACTATACTAGCAATTACTACACGAACTGAATTAAAAAGACCAACCTGAAAAAGATCCCAGCGTGTGTCAGTAATCTCTGGAGCAAAGGGCCAAAAATTAGTAAGTCCCCAGCCCACTGCTTCTCCCATAAGTTCAATGTTAAAATTCCAAGACGTGTCTGTTTGAATAAGCCACAATATTTGTAAAATAAAATAACTAATAATTGGGCTAAAAGCAACTACTGATAATAATTGAATTCTAAAATTATATTTTGATTGATTAAAACTCCCTTTGTATAAATTATAAAATCCTATAAAGATAAATATACAAATAAAAAAGGTAATATAAATCGTAAGTGAATCAACCATACTAAGGCTAATTTTAACTGGTAAAAATCTTAATTTTTCCAACCGGCCTGGTGTTAAATGCATCAAGGATTCGTAAACAAATATTTTCGAAAAATTAAAATAAAAGCCTAACATAATTATTAGAAAAAAAAAGTAATATGAATTTAAATCTCTAAATATTTGCCTCAAATCAACCCCCTTACTCTCTGGTTTTTTCATTAATATAATATCTCCGATAGTCAATCCTCTATCGAGAAGGATTTAAAAAATGGGAAGTCCCGGGAATGAACCCGAGACATTCCTATCTACTTACTAACTTAGCTTATTCTTATAATAACTAGTTAGAAATTTACCTCATTGGTGGAGCGTACTGAAGTCCGCCTTCCCAGTAAGGTGCGTTCATTGTTCCTGCACGGTCAACCAAACAGTTAGCCATTGCACCTGTTCCATCACAAAATGATCTATCATAGGCTTCATAGTAGTTACCTACGTGTTCCAAAACAGACTGCATCCAGGTTGGAGCTAATGGATTGGTTTCTGTGCCAAGGCCAAGTGTACTGTTCAATAAACGGTTGTATGATGGATTGGATAGATCTTGTGTTCCATAGTTAGAGCTTGTAACTTCCATTTCTTCTGCAGTTAGCATACCAAACCAAACCCACTGTACTACGTCATTCCAATCATCATCATTGTCGCGAGTTGCTGCACCCAATGGTTCTTTTGATAATAACTCAGGCATAATTGCCATAGTGAATGATGCTCCATCTTGGTTAATTCCATATTGCTGAGCAACCATGTTTGACATATCGCCAGTCCATGCTGTGCAGTCTTCATTTACAAATTTGACTTTAGCTGCAGCATCATCTTTCACGCCAACAACTGTGTACTCAAGACTATTTGCTGTGAAGTAATCTGCTAAATTACCTTCTGTGGTTGTTCCTGTTGTAGTACAAACTTTAGCACCATTAAGGTCCATAATTGAATCTGCATCTGGGAAAGCTTCTGTGTTAACTAACATACCTTGTCCATCATAGAAGTTAATTCCTGCGAAATCTGCATTCAAATCGGCATCACGGGATGTTGTCCATGTTGTTGTTCGAACCAATACATCTATTTCTTTATCTTCAAGTTTTTGGAATCTGTCTCCAGCGCTTGCTACTACGTATTCAATATCGGCGTCTGGGTTTAGTCCAATTGCTGCTGCAATTGCTCTACAGTACTCAACATCTAATCCAGAATATGCTCCAGTATCAGAATCTAAGTAACCCATGCCAAACTGTGATGTCTTGATTCCACATTTTAAAGATCCTCTTTCTAAAACTACATCCAAGGTACTTTGTGTATCGGATTCTTCAACTACAGTGTCATCATCACCGTCGTCGCTTACGCAGCCAGTAAAGGCTACACTCGCCATCATAAGCATTAATATTAGTGCGTAGATTTGCTTCATATATTTTAGCAAATGACCTAGCCATATATAATACTGAGTATGAAAAAAAATGACTTATTTCTTGTTTATTTTACATCGTGAGTTATAACATAGAAATTGGACTGTTTCTAATCTAATCTGAAGCTTTAGCTTAAAACTAAATTTGTTATTATAAAGAGTTTTTTTATCTTTTTTCTTAAATTAAACCAAAAAAAAGATTAGGGAAAGGAATAATAAACGTATTTTCTCGACGATAGAATAACAATACGTCCAGTTCGACGATAATTATGAAACTGAGGACATTTATATTAAAAAATACGTCAATTAACTAATTTAGAACATAAAACAAAATTTTTCTGAGCTTAAAAAATACTCCTTTTGACGTATTTGGATTCGGTCTTTAGACGTGCTAACTATATATAGTGAAGTCTAGAAATACGCAAAGGGGCACAATAAGACGATGGCACAAAATCGATTACTGAGCAGTGGCTTTCCAAAAGTTAGACCTTTTGCAAGTAGAGAAAGTATGCACTATGAACTTGCTTTTTGGATGTGTTTTGTTGCTTTTATTTTATTAGGTGTCTATGTTAAAGTTACAACAGCTTTAGAATTACACTGGATTTTTGTAATATATAGTGTTTCTCTAGCTACTTTAATCGTCGGAAGGTACGTGTTCTTCATGTTGTATACTCCGACCTTAATCCAAAAAGGTAAGTTTTATCCTGAAATGAGTGCGATTATAACTTCTTGGAATGAATCTAAAAAAGTTTATTTGACTGCGAAATCTTTAGTAAAAGGCAATTACCCTAAAGAAAAACTAAACATAATTATTGTAGACGATGGAAGTACTGATGATACTAGTTATTGGCTCTCCAAAGCTAGCAAAGAATTTGGATGTAAAATAATTACCTTAGAAAGCAATGCTGGTAAAAGAAATGCAATTCGTGCTGCTTTACAAGAGTGTTCAAGTGAAATTACTGTATTAATTGATGCTGATGTTGAAGTAGCTAAAGATGGACTTTCTGAAATTGTTAGAGGATTCAGTGATGATAAGATAGCCATAGTTTGTGGAAATACAGGTGTAGGAAATGCTGATTCTAATTTACTTACAAGAATGCAAGAATTTTATTATTATTTGAGTTATGGATTGTTTAGATCTGCTGAATCATTTTTTAGAACTGTAGTTTGCTGTACAGGCTCTTTTTCAGCATACCGTACTGATATTTTGAAAGATGTAGCTGATGATAAATGGGTAAATCAAAAATTCTTGGGAAAAGTAAGAACTTATGGAGATGATCGCAGTCTTACTCGATTAGTATTAGCTAAGGGATATGATACAGTTTACCAGCCTTTTGCAGACGCATTAACTGTCGTCCCTGACTCAATAAGTACTTTCATTAATCAACAAAGCAGATGGAGAAAAGGATACTTGTTCGAAGCAATGATGGCTACAACCCATATGTGGAAAAGGCCAATTGGTGCCGTAGTTTTGTTTTATCTAAGCTTACTAATGTTAGTAATGGGTCCTTTAGTTATGATTTATTTCTTGGTATTATCTACTTTATTGGTTGGTACAATGCCTACTGGATATGTTACAGCTATACTTCTCATCTCGATACTACATCAAGTCTTCTTTGCGATTTTTAGAGAAGCAAACGTAATTAAAATTGGAGCATTTGTACTCCTTCCGGCGATACCTTTCTGGGTTTTCACCACTATAATTCTGATACCTTTAGCTATTCTTACTATCAGACAGAATAGTTGGAAAAGAAATAATAATAATAAACCAGTGGCATAACTTAAGCCATGGGGCAATCCGTAAAAAAGTCGGAATTTTCCGAGTTAAGGAATAATCACCCAAAAAACAGTTTTTTATCAGGACCTTATCTAATCTGGAAAAATCTGATTGATTATTTTCCAGCCCTTTCGAATTTTATTCAAAGAGATATTCGTCTAAAATATCGTAACTCATTATTCGGATTCTTTTGGAGCTTGTTAGAGCCTCTCATACTATCTGGAGTTTACTATATTTTATTCATAGTAATTGCAGGAAAAACGGAACCTGAATATCCCATGTGGGTAATTATCGGAGTAATCACCTGGACCTTTTTCTCAAAGATTATGAATGGGGCAATTGTCGCATTGACGCGGAATGGTGAACTGATAAAACAAGTTTATTTACCTAGAGAAATATTTGCATGTTCAATTACTTTCTCAAATCTTATTATTACAATTTTCAGTTTTATAGTTGTTATACCTTTTATGATTTATTTGAATATTGCACCTACTTCCCAACTTATTATGGTGCCTTTAGGCCTTATTTTAGTTTCTTCATTGGGTTTAGGCTTAGGTTTGATGTTTTCTGGTCTTAATACACTGAATAGAGATATTGAACATCTATTCAGAGTCATAACTAGAGCTGGACTCTTTCTTTCACCTGTAATGTGGACCGTAAAAATGTTACCTGAATCAAGACAAAGTATGATTGAATATTT
>Ga0066867_10000479_pt1 | contig 19470 bp, 21 predicted proteins | sample ETN01SmetaG_4_FD_65606 | JGI IMG/M metagenome (GOLD analysis project Ga0066867, IMG submission 65606) | Marine microbial and viral communities from oxygen minimum zone, Eastern Pacific Ocean - ETNP2014F12-01SV261 | ecosystem: Environmental > Aquatic > Marine > Oceanic ... | reverse complement strand
ATGTAGAATTAAGAATAAACAGATAAGTCCTGATTCAAATTTATGTGCACGTATAAAACCAATTGTATTTTCAATCTGGAAATCCCAAATTAGAAATTTTTGCATGGTGTAAATCATTAAATCAGTATCCTCAACTCTAAAAGAAATCCAAGCAAAGAATATTAAATATTGTGTAAACAATATCGAAACAATACGTCCTATTCTTGTTTTAAAAAACCGATTATTGGCAAATTTAGGTGAACTTTTTCGAATATATGTCTCAAATGCTACGTAAATTCCATGTATTAATCCAAAAATAATGAAATTCCAACCTGCACCATGCCAGAGACCTAATAAAAGAAAAGCGAGTAAAACTCCAGAAATTAAAACTAAATCTGAGCCAATTTTCCTATACACTATTGGGATGAATAGATAATCCTTAACCCAGCTGGATAAGCTGATGTGCCATCTTCTCCAAAAATCAGCTGGAGATGTTGCAAAAAATGGTTTGTTAAAATTAAGTGGAATTTTAAATCCCAGAATTAGAGCAGCACCAATTGCAATATCCGAGTATCCAGAAAAATCACAATAAACTTGAATGCCAAATCCTATCGTGCCCCAGATAATTGTAAAAGATTCTAATCCTATAGGCATAGAAAAAATTTCATTTACCATTGGAGCAATATTGTCAGCAAAAAACATTTTTTTAAAAAATCCCAATGCCATCATAGTTACACCTATCTGTAAGTTAGCTTTATCTAATCTGATAAAACGCAACTTGGTAAGTTTGAGTTTATCCATTTTTTCTCTCAACTGAGGAAGAAAGTCTTTTGCTCTAAGTATTGGTCCAGCAATGAGCTGAGGGAAGAATGCAACAAAAATAGCAACTTCCCGTAATGATTTCGATGGTTCCAACTTTCCACGGTAGATGTCTATTGTATAGCTCATTGATTGGAATGTATAAAATGAAATTGCAACTGGTAATGCAATATTTAGTAAAGGGATTTCAGTACCTAAATCTAGATATTGTCCTAAAAAATTAAATTCTGTTATTACAAAATCAGAATATTTAAAGAATCCCAGCAGACCAAGATTTCCCGCTAAACTAACGCCAAGAAAGATTTTTTTTGTTTTTTTATCTGTTGTGTGATGAATTATTTTTCCAAAATAGAAAACCCAAATTGTAGTAAAAATTAAAAGTGTAATCAGATAATTACTCGACAAATAAAAAAAGAGATAACTTGCACCTAAAAGAAAAATATGATGAAAGTACCTATTTTTTAAAATTACAAAAATGGATAAAATGATTATAAAAAAAATAACAAATTCAATTGTGTTGAAAAGCATTTTACTTCAATTCCTCTACAATTAATTTTGCGATATCAATGCTGAAAATAGAAGCGGATTTACTCACAACTATATGAGTAGTATTTCTCCATATTTCCAAATCAGAGTATTTGTCTGTAAACAGATGTATTTCTAAATTAGTAGTATCATGGATATTAGTAAGAATTTTTTTAAATGCTATCTTTTCAGAGTCATCAACAAGATCATACAAATATTTGTGTTGAGGAGAAGCAAATAAAATTACTTTGATGTTGTTTTGTTGTAATCTATCAATTATTTCCTTCAGAGATGAAAGGTCTCGATTTTCACTAGGTAATCTAATGTTAACTGGTTTTGCTTCAGCGATACCATCTAATTTTAACTCATCATCTGGCATCGCATTAAAATCTCGTTTATAATCAAATCTAAAAAATGGAGCCTTTATGTAATCATCAGGATTTACAGTAACACCACGAAGTTCTTTCAAAGTAATTAATTTTGGAGAAAAACCAGGTTGTAGTATCAATAAATCTGTATTTTGATTATTAAACCAAGTATCAATTAGCGATAAAGGATCTGGTAATGGTTGATCTGATTTAATCTTGGGTTGATTTACAGACTGGATATCTGCAAAATCTCTTGCAGATATACAATACACGACAATTTTTGGCTCGGATGAAATCAAAAGATCTAAATTCTTTATTTCGTTTTGTGGTCTACTTGCCATTTTTGCTAAATTAAAAACTTCAAAATCTTTGTTATTTTCTTTAAGATATTCTTCAATAAAGAATGGGTTTAATGCACTGATATGACTTCCTCCTACAAGAAATATTTTATTTTCGATATCCTGAATTGATTCATAAAAAGAAATTTCATCTTCAAATAATTCTTCATCCTGTTGGTCATGAAAAGTTTGAATCAAAACTACAAATATTGTGAAAGAAATTATAAACGATGCAAAAATGGCTAGCAATATTTTTTTCATCTAGTACACAAAAAATAGCCTAATTACTAAATATTCTTATTTTACAAAATTATGCAAAAATACATAAAAATATGCTGAAAATAAAATGCTTTTTATTATTTTTGTATATTTCTAGGATAAGATAATCAAATACATTGATAATGTAGCATAATCTCATTTTTTACTTTTCTAACATTTTTTAGTTTTAATTTTGTTGATCCTATTATCTTAGAAAATCCAGTGCCATCAACTAAAGTTGTAGAAGTATCACCTCCTACCAAATAGGGTGTAACTGTAATTATAATATCGTCAACTAGATTTTCTTTTACAAATGTCCAATTTGTAATACCTCCTCCTTCGAGTAAAATATTTTTAATCTTTTTTTGTTTTAAGATTTTTAATAAATTTTTAATATTTATTTTATCATTACCGCAAACCAAAATCGTAATAGGAAATTTTTTTAATTTTTCCAAGTTTTTTGGTTTTGCCTTTTTTGATACTGCTATGATTGTAGGTATTTTTGAACAAGTTTTGATAATCCTTGAGTTTGTATCTAGTGTTCCATTTGAATCAAGAATTATACGTATTGGATTTTTCCCCTTGATATTATGAGTAGATAAAAGTGGATCATCAATCTTGGCGGTATTTTTTCCAATAATAATTGCATCTACTTTGCTTCTAAGTTTGTAAACTCTAATTTTGTCTCTTTTTGTGGAAAGTTTTGAATCTCCAGTCAGCGTTGCTAATTTTCCATCTAATGTTATAGCACCACTCAATGTGATATGTGGTCTAGAGTTTACCATGAATTATTTTACCTCCAATCATTACTGCCTTAATTGAATTTTCATTAGCTCTATGTACAATAGATGCGTACGGATTATGCATAGGATTTAGATCTAAATCCTGTTTTTTTATAAAAATTCCATCTGCTAGATATCCTTCCTTGACGCATCCAATTTTTTTATTTAGTAATTTTCCAGCATTTACTGTAGCCATTTTTAGAATTTGCTTTGGGTCAATACGTTTTTTATGAATTCCCATAGTCACTTTCCATAAAAAATCCATCTCCCTAAATAGATCCGGTGAATTAATCATGACGTTATCTGTCCCAATTGCTAGATTACATTTCATTTTCATCATTTCCTCTATATCTGGTATGCCCTCTGCTAACGATGCATTTGCACGAGGACAAACAACTATGCCATTAGTATTCTTTGCTGCAAGTCTTAGATCATTTTTTGAAGCATATGTCATATGAACAAGAAAATTTGGTTTGAGTAACATGCAACGTGCTGATTCTGTTTTTTTTGTTCTTTGTTTTGATGTCAAATCACTTTCTTTTGTTTCAGCACTATGAATTGCTCTAATCTTTTTTGTTTTAGATAGTTGTTTAAGAGTAAAATCACTGTTTTCGTTTGCACCACTAATTCCTAAACCTTCACAATTTTTTAATAAAATATCTAATTGTTTTTTATATGACTCGGGAATTGGTATATTCTTTTTAATCTGATTTTTTGATTGATAAAATTCTATTCTACCTAATATTATACTACGAATTGGCATACTGTCTACCACTTTTCTAACAAGTAGAACACCTTCTAAACCACCTTCTCTAAAATCAACAAATGTTGTAATACCTTTTTTTATCATAGATCTTACGGTTTTCCTCATAAATTGTTCCAGTTTTTTTGATGGTGTTTCTTTAAGGATTTTTTGTTTGATTCCAAAGACAGGATGTATTTTAGAATCAGGATCTTTGTTTAAACCAATATCTTTTCCAATAGAATCACCAATGTGAGTATGAGAATTAATTAAGCCTGGGATTAAAAGTAAACCTTCACAATTAATAATTTTAGTATTTGTTGATGTAATTCTTGGAGAGATTGTTTTGTATACATCTTTAGTTACTTGAACATTTGTTTTTTCTTTGAATTGTAAATTAGTACCATAAAATACACTTATGTTTTTTAAGATCATACAAGCTCATAGATTTCTGGCTTTTCTTTTCCCGAATCACGAATGTCTCTTATTGTATCAAGAGATTTTGTTGCAAGTTTAACTGCATCTCTAGCAGTTTTTCCAGTACCTATACCACAATTTAATGTGATTTTAAATTCATTTTTTATTATATCAATGAATTCCTTAGCATTTTTTTTGTAGTCCGAATCTGCAACAACCATAAAATTATCACCGCCCATAAAAAATGATAGTGACTTTTTTGCCAGAAAATGCTCAGACATTTTTGCATATAACTTAAACATCAATGAAGAAATTTCATAGGGTGATATTGTTTTTCGTGTAGAAGCCAAATTATCAATATCCAAATGCATGATTGTGACTTTTGATTCCTCTTTTCCGTTGATAAATCCAAAAATATTGTGTTTCTCGTTCAGCATTTTCCCAGATTTTTTTCCATCATATGCTCTGATATTTGCATCAAATGGTGAATAGCCATATCCTATTGACATTGATAGTTTCAAATCAAATGATGATTCAAGTTTCTTCTGAATCTCTATATGATCTTCTAACGTTATGCCATTTGTCACAGCAAAAAATTCGTCTGAGCGATTTGAAAAAACAAGACCATTTTTCTGAGAGAATAAATTTTGAACTTGCTGATAAAGTGATGCTTGAAGCATTTGCAATTCATGCTCTCTATCACTTCCTAATGTCAAAGTCCATGGACCATATCCCGTAATTTTCATTATCGTGAGTTGGATCAATCTATTCTATCCTCTTTAGCTCTTCTGCTATACTAGAAATTGCTTGAACAGCCCTTTCAGATACTGGACGAATTCTTGCAAAAGCCTGCCTTTCAGACATACCAGGACCTGAAACTCCTAATGAGATTGGTTTTTGATATTTAATTGATAATTTAGAAATTCTTGCTGCAACTGCATTTGTGATAACTTCATCATGTTTTGTTTGTCCTTTAATTACAGCACCTAATGTTACAATCCCATCAACATCTTTTTTTTGTAATAAAATATCCAAGATCAATGGCATATCAAAAATACCAGGTACTTTACAGTCATACTTTACTTTTAATTTTAGTTCTTTTGATTTTTCTAGAGCAACTTGATGCATTCTAGATGTCACTTTATTGTTAAATTCTGAAACAACTATTGCAATATTCAAAATTATCTCACCTTTGAGAATTCATAGAGTTTTTTCCCATCAATAAATGGAATGGCATTCTCTTTTGCATATTTTTTTGCCTTTTCAACTGAAAGTGCAGCATAAGTTTCTGCATCCATCATTTCACATATAGCAGAAACTGGATGTAATTTTGCTAGCTTAGTTAGGTAAATTGACATCTCTGTATGACCTTTTCTAGAAGAAAGGAGACCATCTGATGCAAGTAGTAATGGAACATGGCCCGGAGTTTTAAAGGAGGAAGTGAATTGTTTTTTTGGATTATCTGTATTATACAAGTTTGCCATCTCATTGATAGTTAAAGCTCTATCACTGTCAGTAATTCCAGTGTATGTACGCTTGTGGTTTATAGATATTGAAAAAGTTGGATGATCACCATATGGTGCTGTTCCCATTATCATATTTTTTGAATCTATATCAAGATCATTTGAATTTGCAAGTATATTGTGCATATATTCTAGATCTAATTTTTTTGCTAAACCATTTGAAATTGCAAGACAAAGCAAACCACCTGCATGTTGTCTCATTCTAGCAACATGTTCAGGAGTGATGAACTGAGCTGCAACGCAGAGATCAACTTCGCTTTCACGTCCATCTGAATCATAAATCATAACAAATTCGCCTTCTTTTAGAGAAGATATTGCAGTATCAAATGTCATTATTGAAAATTGATTTTTGGATCTTATAAACTTACTAAAAATATGGTAATTACCACTTTTTTGGTAATAAGTGTAGTTCATATATTATCGCTAAATTACTAAAATAATGTTCACTGGCATAATTGTTGGAGAAGGAAAAGTCACAAAACTTAATCCAAAACCAAAAAGTAGAAGCGCAATTCAAATGACAGTCGATCTTGGTAAATATGCAAAGGGATTAAAGATTGGACAGAGTGTTGCTATAAACGGAGTTTGTTTGAGTGCAACAAAAATTTCAGGTAAAAAATGTATCTTTGAGATGATTGATGAAACAACAAAGAAAACTGATTTAGGAAATGTAAAAGCAGGAAGTACTGTTAATATCGAACGCAGTTTAAAAATTGGTGACAGATTAGAGGGTCATTTTGTTTTAGGACATATAGATGGAGTAGCAACACTGACAAAAATTGAAAAAAAACCAAAAGAAGTAAAGTTTTGGTTCAAAGTTCCAAAAAAATTAGTAAAATATGTTGTAAAAAAAGGTTCGATTGCACTTGATGGAATTAGTTTGACAGTGGTTGATGTAAAAAAAGATCTTGCATCAATCTGTTTGATACCACATACAATCAAGGTTACTAATTTTAAATCAAAAAAAATTGGAGATAAACTCAACATTGAAACAGATATTCTAGGAAAATATATTAAAAAATAATAATTATTCTTCGCTTTCGTGAAGGTGTTTCATTCGTTCGGATTGCGTGGAACAGCTAGTTTGAAGAATAAATATCGAGAATGGTCAACAAAAGCCAAAACTAAATGAAAATCAAATTTCTAAAACTGCTTTTGCCCACTTGTAGTGAACTTCATCAATCATCTTTCCGTCAACAACAGTAGCACCTTTTCCTTTCTTTGTTGATTTTTCATAAACACTACAAACTTTTTTTGCCCATAAAATCTCAGGTTTACTAGGATGAAAAATCTTATGAACAGTTTTGATTTGATCTGGATGGATAACACTTTTTCCAGCATAGCCTAAACTTTTTCCAACTTTACAATCCTGAGTAAAACCTTTTTTATCTTTCAAATCTTGCCATATACCATCAATTGCAGCTACACCTGCTGCAGCCGCTGCCACTGGAACCTTATATCTGGAATATTTTGCTCCTCTAGGGTTTCCTTTGGTATATTCTATGCCCATATCATTCAACAAATCAAATATACCAAAAACTAGAGCATCAATACGTTTGCTTGCTGAGGCTATTTCATAGCAATTTACAACACCTAGAACAGATTCTATTGAGGGTATCAAACGAATTCCCTTGATTTTCCTTTTTTTCTCTAGAGATGAGATTATTTTTTCAATTTTTTTGAGTTCTTTTGCTGAATTTACCTTTGGAATCACAATTCCATCAATCCCCTTTTGTACTATCTCTTTCAGATCTGCTGCAATCTTGCCAGAGTCTGGTGAATTTGTTCTTGCAAAAATGGATGCTGAATATTGATTTCTTTTCTTTAATGTATTCTTGATCAGTACTCTAGCTTTTTTCTTCTCTTTGTCTGGGACTGAATCCTCAAGATCAAAACAAACAACATCAGCCGGAAGCGATTTTGCTTTCTCTAAAAATCTTGGATTATTTCCTGGAACAAAAACTAGACTACGAAATAGGTTTGGCATTAACTGATTAAGCGCCTTCAGGCTTCATTAGGATTTTGCCAAACAAACCTTTACCAGTTAGCATTTTTGTATGAGCTTCATGAGCCTGTTCAAATGACCAAGTAGAATCAATTGTAGCCTTTATTTTTCCTTGACCCATCCAGTATACACCCTCTTCTAGTTCAGCACGTGTTCCTTGTGTTGAACCAAGTATGTTAATTCCTTTGAAAAATACATGACGAAGGTCAGTCATTGCATCATATCCAGTTGTTGCACCACAAGAAACCAAAGTAGCACCATATTTGAGATTCTGAAGTTGTTTATTCCAATGTGTTTGACCTATATGATCAAAAGATATATCAATTCCAGGAGAAACACCTGTCTCTTTTGCAATCTCTTTTGTTATTGCTCTAACTTCTTTATGCCAATCATCTTTTCTATGATCTACAGCATAATCAGCTCCTAGTTGTTTACATTTATCCAGTTTGTCAGGACTTGCTGTGGCAATTACCTTACAATTGTATAATTTTGCAATCTGAATTCCAAAACTTCCTACTCCAGAACCACCTCCCATGATAAGTACAGTTTGTCCAGGTTTAATCTTGGCTCTTCCAACTAACATATGCCATGATGTTAAAAGAGTCATTGATGCAGCGGCTGCTTCATCAAAACTTACATTGTCAGGAAGTTTAACAACATTAACTTCTGGAAGATGAGTGATTTCTGAATATGCGCCCCAATTTGGGCCAGTCTGAAAACCCCAGATTGTTCTTTTTTCACAATCAAATTCTCTGCCATCCGTACATGCACTACATACACGACATGACATATTCGAATGTGACATTACTCTGTCACCGACTTTGATCTTAGTTACTTCATCACCAACAGCAATAACTTCACCTGCTGCATCGGAACCAGAAATATGAGGTAATGGAACAGGTACTGGTTGACCTCGCATTCCCCAAATATCATTAAAGTTTAGTGCTGCGGCTTTTACCTTAAAAACCACTTCGTCCGGTTTTGGTTTTGGATCATCAACATCTTTTACTTTAAGAATTTTTTTAAAATCATCATCAGGTGCGTATTCTTCATACACTAAGCCTTTCATGAAAAATTTTGAATTTTTCCCCTAATTATATTTTCTTGCTGTTAAATTCTGTTGATCTTGAAATCACGCTTGGGTTTCTGGGTTGATAACAATATTTGTTTCAGCTGTTCATCAGATATTTGACCAGAAATTTTTCCCTGCATTATTAGATTCAAAAGATAGTTTTCAACCATTTCAGCCAAGTCAGGTTTTACCATTCTAACATTATTTAATCTGAGTCTAGCATCAGATGATAAAGCCTGTTTTAACATCATTTCCTTTTGTGCTTTTAGTTCGGAATCTTTTTCTTGAGGAATATTGTTCTCGTTATCCGGATTAGGATAGCTCATAACATCACTAAGAATAAATTTTCAAACGTGGTTCTTTTACAATAAATTCTGATAATATTTCAGTGGCTAATCTATCTAGTTTCTGCATTGATTGTTTTGTTATCACACGACCCTTTTTTTCAATTTTTTCTACGTATCCTAATTTTTCAAGTCCATGAATTGCATTTCGAATAATTGCCCCACTTGCATATCTGTGACGAGCAGCACCATATCCATGTGGTTTACTACCTCCATATATTGAACGTAATTCGTTCACAGTAATTGGACCTTGTAGGTAAATTTTTCTCAAGATTGATGCACAACGTGTATGCCACCATTCTGGATTTTGTGGTGGTTTATCTGCGTGAGCACCAGTTTTAACAAATACTGTCCAATTTGGAGCTGGTATATCTTCAGTTTTTAAAATTTCAGCAAGTCTGCTGATAAAAACATCTGCTGGTACATCATAAACTTTAGCCATTTAATGTAAAACTTGTAAATCGTCTTATAAATCATTGAGCTATTACTTTACGATAGGTATGCTCACAAAAATTACAAGTTATCCGAATTGATTTTAGATGTGTTCTACCAATCCTAATTCGTGAATTGATTCCAGGAACTATGAATTTTTTACATTTTTTACAAAAATTTATTCTTAATTCATATGGCATTCTAATTCTATAATGTGTACTAATTCTTCTAGCCAAGTTAGCTTGTTTTTCAGCTAAATTAGGATCTGATCTGGCATTTGAAATTGCTATCTTAACAAGTATATGCATACGTTCAAGTGCAATTTTTTTTCTTGATGGATTCATATTTTTTAGATAATCATGTCACTAAAAATTGGATCGGATTAAAAAATGCGGTCAGCGGGATTCGAACCCGCGTCACAGGGTTGGAAACCCCGAATACTAACCAGGCTATACTATGACCGCATAGGTTGCAAATTTTTTTGCTACATAAAAATGGTTTTTTCGTATTCATAAAGAATTCTAGCAGTCACAATGTGTGATTCCAATGGTTTTTGGTTTATACTAAATACCTGTTCAATCGTATTTTTTACCTCCTCAGAAAAGTGGCCTTTTTGGAATCCTCCTATTATAATACATGAATCATCATCTAGTGTCTGCGCAACATTTTGATATGAACTCATTTCACCCAAACGAGATAAGCCAACTATACTTTTTGGGTTAATCTTTTTAATCAATTCTGAAAATTTCATGTTCACTATCTCAAGTAAGATGTTTCCTTCCGATTCTATCCTTTTTTCTGAAAATAATTGTTCAATTAAACCCACAAATCTATGATAGGATTTTGGTAGTCGAACATTATCATTAATTTTTATTATTTCATCATTTATAGTGTGAATGTAAATAGAGATCTTTTTTTCAAAATATAGTGGTATGCTACAAGCCTCTAGTAAACTAGAATGAACAATATCTGGCCTGCCTCTTTTATTTTCGTTTTCAATTCCTTTCATTGCAGCGTAGTGCCAAGAATTATCAAGTAATATTTCTGATGGTGCTTTACCAAGTTTTTTACTGTGAGATATAACAGATGGATGATTTTGAATTTTTTTTGGTACAGTCTCCAGTGATGACTCAGCTAGTATGAATGATAGTCTTTTCATTAAATTACAAGTTTAAAAAATTGTATGCTAACCTGATGTACATCCACTATAACCACAGTCAATGCAAATATTACATCCTTCGGCAAAAATAAGCTTGTTCTTACATACAGGACACAAAGTTTCTTCTTTTTCATCTTCCTGAACGGATTGCATTGGTCTTTGTATCTCCTCTAACTTAACGGCTGATAATGCGTTATCAATTTGAGATTTGACATATGCATTTTTGATGTTGGTTGAAATATAGTTTTTAACAAAATCGCTTGGAGTTACATCGAATTTTTTTTCTGAATTTTCACCTGTCATATGCAAGACTTGTTTATGCCTTGAACCATCTCTATATACTGTGATCCCTTTCAATCCCAATTCATGTGATAACAGATACGCAGCCTTAACATCCTCAACAGATACATCATTAGGCATATTGATTGTCTTAGCAATTGCATTTGATATCCAATCTTGCCATACAGCCTGTGCCATAACATGATCAGACCAGTGTATGTCCATTGCTGTCACAAAGATGTTTTGAATCCAGTCAGGAATTTCAGGAATGCCTTTGACAGAACCATAATTATCTGCGACTTTGGCAAGTAGTTCATCACTGTACAGATTATTCTCTTTTAGTACTTCTTTGAAAATTTTATTTGTATAAAAGAATCTGCCTACTGTAACTCTTTTTTCAAAAACTAATGCAAAGTTTGGTTCCATGCCGTTAGAACAATCAGCCAACATAGATAAAGTTCCAGTAGGAGCCACAGTTGTAGTTAAAACATTTCTAATTCCATATTTTTGAATTTTTGTTATAAGGGCATCCCAATCATAGGATTGTTCTTCTTTTGGTTTTTCATAATATCCTGAAACAGGTATCTTACCTTCTGGGTATTCAGTACTTGAACACAATACAAACTTACCCCTACTTTTTGCAAGTGCTACACTTTCTTCCATAGAATAATATGTTAATGCTTCAGCTAATTTCAATTGAAAGTCGTATCCTTCTTTTGAATTATATGGAATGCGTAATTTGTATAATAGATCTGCTACTCCCATAACACCTAATCCTATACGTCGAGATTCTTTTGATGCCTTATCAATTTCTGGTATAGGATATAGATTCACATCTATTATGTTATCCAAATATCTCGTAGTTTTTCTAACAGTTTCTTCATATCTTTGCCAGTCAAATTCATACTGTCCATCAGCAGTCCTCTTTACAAGATTTGCCAAGTTTATTGATCCTAAGTTACAAGACTCGTATGGATAGAGACTTTGTTCACCACATGGATTAGTTGCACGAAGAAGTTGACCACGTGCTTTTGCAAACACATTATTTTTGTTTATATTATCAAAGAAAATCAGACCTGGTTCTGCACTCTTCCATGCTGACTGTGCTATCAAATCAATCAAGTGATGTGCATTTATCTCTCTTGCTGGTGAGTTATCTCTTGGACAACGTAGTGTATATTTTCCATCATCAGAATTTACAAGTGTATCCCAAAAGTCCTTCCAAACACCAACACTAACATTAAAGTTTTCTAAGACCCCAGGTTCTGTTTTATTTGTAATAAATTTCTCAATATCTGGATGCCAAACTTCCATGATTCCCATATTTGCACCTCTTCTCTTTCCTCCCTGTTTTACTACTTCAGTTACACTATTGATAATATTCATAAAAGAAACTGGGCCAGATGCGACACCAGATGTAGATGCTACAATCTCTCCCTCTTCACGAAGATCAGAATAATTGATTCCTACGCCTCCACCAGACTTGAATATCAAGGCAGCATCAGAAGTTGATTTCATTATGCCAGCCATATCATCAGGCATGCCCAAAACGAAACAGGCAGACAACTGACCCAGTCTACCACCTGCATTCATCATAGTTGGTGAATTTGGCAAAAAGTCCTGGGATACCATTAATTCATAATATTCTGATATCTTGTCAGCATATCTATCTAGTTTTTTGGAAGCCAGCATTGTTAATAGTTCCTTAAATGAAACCTTCATTTTTCCTTGGTTTGCTAGATCAGCATAACAGTTTATCAGACATCTAAAATGCCATTTATTGAGATAGTACGTACCAATCTTGAATTTATAGTTAAAATCATCTAGTTTTTTCAGATATTCTATTGCTTCATCTGTATTTTGTGATACGTTACCTTCTATAGTAAACAATTCATTGTCTCTTAGCATATCAGAAATCGCAACCAAAACTGCAACTCTTTCAAATAATTCTGATGGGTTTTCGTTAATTTCATTTTTGTGATCACGTAAAAGATAACGAGATGCTAACACTCTCAAGCAATTAATATCAAATGATTTTGATACAGCATCAAGATTTTTAGTATTTAAAAGCTTCATCTTTGCTTCTCGAATTTTTCTGCGTTCATGACGATATAGAATATAACCTTTGGCGATATCACTATGACCTTGGTCGATTAGTGTGGATTCAACCAAGTCTTGAATAGATTCTACACTAGGAGGGTTAGTTGCTGAAAATCCATGCTCTACTAGTTTTTCTAAAACACCATCAGAAAGTTTGGTTGCAATTTCTTTATCTGGATTATTGGTTGCTGAAAATGCTTTATGTATAGCAGTTAGTATTTTATCTCTGTTAAAGTTTGAAATTGATCCGTCTCTCTTACGAACTTGAGCGATAGAATTCTCTATTTGCGATTTTGTTTCCTCCACAAGTCTCCCCTATAAGACCAATAATTGATATAGCATATAACTTCTGTGGCAAAAAAGAATTATCTAAAATGAGGTATAAGCTTAACTTTGCTAACAACGATCTAAAATTTCATAATAATATTTCTAGCGATCTATTGAAATGATAGAATAGAATGAATTGTGGATCTAGATAATATATGATGATTTACAAGTTGGGCATTTATCTACCAATGTCTGATCTTTCAGACCACAGTTTCCACATATAGGTACTCTCATAATTAATTTAAATGAATTAGTCATGTTAGATATCTTCTCAATATTCTTCTTAATTTCAGTTATTTTGGAGCCATTTGGAATTTTCACCTGTGTGAATAAACCACCATTGAGAGTTTTTGCCATACGGTTACATTCAACAATTTGAGGACTTTTGATAGTAAGATCTGCCAGAGTAGTCGCATCAATAACAACTCCTTCTGTATAAGTCTCATTCTCAGTAATTTTGAGTATGGAGTTTTTACCATATTTTTCTTCATCTAGAGAAATAAACCTACCAGAACCATCACTTTTAGTCATAGTTACTAACACATCAGTACCAAGGTCTTTAGCTTTCTTTAATGCAATATTTACTGATGTTTCGATCACTTTGTGTAATATTTCATGTCCTTGTTTATCATCCTTAAACCCAAGTATACCAAACACAGCTTCACGTAAACCCACTAAATTGATAACTAAAGATGTTGAACATCTTTGCATATACTGTGTATTATTGGCAAGAATTGGATTCATACCTAACCTAACAAGTTCAGAGATATTTTTTTTACGTAAATTCATAGATACTAATGCAGGTTTCATTAATAATGCAAGTCTTGCTCTGAAATAAGTTTCATCTTTGTTTGATTCAAATGCAAGTCGTGGTAAGTTAATTGATAGTGAGCCTAAATGTAGAGTTGAAGAACTTGTACTTTTTAATCTAGTAACACCGTTTTGTGATATGTTATGTTTTGCAAATATTATTTCTCCTCCAAGAGAAATGATTTCAGATAGTATGTTTGATACATCAGTGATCTTTCCTTTTTCATAATTGATAACAAGACCTATCCTTGGACGAGGTGTGAGCTCCACATATGTCCTATAGGCAGAAAGTACAACGTTTACGATTTTTTGTTCGACACCGAGTGGTAGTGTAAATGATACAATTGTCGGAGTTTTATTGAATTTGAATGCTGTTGAAGACATAATAAATGAATTAACAAGTTTTTCTTCTAATTCAGATAAGTTCTTGGAATATTTTGATAGTAATAAAACTAAACCATCCATAATTACCTCCTGAGAAGCCTCTTTAGCAATTAATGATATTATCATGGATAATGCAGAAGATAGATTACTCAATGTTTTGATAGATGTAAGTTTGCTTACACTCAAAGCTTTTCCCTTCAGATCAATACCATCTTCGATTAATTCTTTTATGTTGATGAAAATACTATCTGGTAATAATGACCATAATCCTGGACGTGTAATATGAAGATCACCTGATAGATGCTCATCAGCTATATCTTTTGGAAGTGTGTTTGTAAGAAGATATTCAGCAAAGACAGTTTGACCTGTATTAAATAATAAACTCTCTATGCCACTATCTAGATTTTCTGCATTTGAAATTGTTTCCTGAACCTCAAATGCGGGAAGCCCAACTCGCGCAAGTTTATGTCTATATTCTTCGTAACCATGCTCCAAAAGCACTGAATTAACCAATTCACGAATAAGTGAACCAGTTAGGTATGCAGTTTGGTATTTGTAGATACGATTCTCTACTTCTTCAGTTATTTTTTGTGCAAGTTCTAACGGTAAATTCCCTTCACGTACTAATGATTGAATTATTTTATGAGAGTTAAATTCTTCAATAGAATCATGTGAAGTTCTTACATACATTTTACCACTTTCAATAATTGATCTTTCTTCGATCTGTCTTGCTAGACTTAATACAAGTTTACCCAGATTTGTAATTGTATATCTTCTCTCTGATTTATTTAATGCTACAAGTGATTGCCTTAATAATTTCCTTAAATGGTAAGCAAATTTACCACTTTCTTTTTTTGATTTGAATCCTGCCAATGATTTGAGTTCAGAGTAAGTAAGCGGTCCTTTTGAGTTTAAGATTCGTAATATATCAATTCGGTTTGGGCTTGCCATAACAGAAAATATCATTCGTACACGTTTTGAACTGGATTGAAGTGCTCCGGTTTCTGATGGTTCGTCTAAATCATCAGCATCAAGACCTGCTCCATCTAACTCATCATCTAAATCTAAATCAGCGTTTAGATCTAGTTCATCTTCTAATGCTATACTCTCTTTACTCCCCAATATGTAACAAAATAAATTCGAGTAATTAAGACTTATTGCTCATATGGCGTACAGATTATTTTTTTTCTATATCTAATGAAAATTCACTAGTTGAAAGTTTCTGTCCACACGAAGGACATTTATTATTGTAATGCTTTAGAACATCTTTAATTGGTTTTAGCATTTGCATTGTAGAAATATTTTCTCCACATTTTCCACATTTAATATCAACAGACATACAAAAAAATTAATTTCGTCACGTATTAGTTTTTTTAAACATTTTATTCTATCCTAGACTAAATTCTGTTTATCTTTTTTCAAGTACTAATCCACGTTTATCAAAATCTATTATTTTGACTGCTGTACCAATTGGAAGATCTGCTGGTTTGCCAATATTAGCCAAAAAACCGGATATATTCAAATCATGACCTTCGATTTTCATAACTACCCATGCATATGGTGAAAAAGTTTCAAAGCCTGAGGGTGGAACTGTCATAATTGTATAAGTCACAATTACACCATTACCGTCCAATATGGTATTTTCAAATTCCTTTTTTCCACATTTTTTGCAGAAATACACGGTTACCAAATTCAAGTCATTACAATTCTTACATTTACGAGCTAGAATCTTACCTTGTTTTGCATTTGCAATAAATTCATCTTTTATTGTCAATTTACACACTTTGAAATATATGAACAGCACAACTAGCGCCAGTTGCACCAAAATTCTGAGTTAAGCCAATCTTTGCGTCATTTACAGTTCGTTCACCTGCGTTTCCTGTTAATTGATCATAAACTTCAACAACTTGACCTACACCTGTTGCACCTATTGGATGACCTTTTGATTTAAGACCGCCTGATGGGTTAATTGGTAGTTGACCGTTTAATTTAGTTACACCATTACGAATTGCATCTATTCCTTTGCCTTTTTCAAAGAAACCAAGATCCTCAGTGTCAACAACTTCCGCTATAGTAAAACAATCATGAACTTCGGCAAAATCAATATCCTTTGATGTGATATTCGCCATTTTGTAAGCAGCATCTGCTGCAATCTTTGTACTTGGTATAGTAGTAATATGATCTCTACCTTGCAGTGCTGCAGGTGATCCACCCCTACCTGAACCAATAACTTCAACATAATCACCACCTTGTTGCTTTGCAAATTTCTCACTACAAATTATAACTGCACTTGCACCATCAGAAAATGGACAGCAATCATAAAGTTTCAGTGGGCTTGCAACTACAGCAGAATTCATTACATCATCAATAGTAATTTTTTTTCTTAAATGTGCTTTAGGATTTAACAATCCGTTTTCATGATTCTTAACAGCTACTGCTGCAAAATCTTCCTCAGATGCATTAAACTCTGTAATATAAGCTCGAGCCATAGATGCAAATAATCCAGGGAATGAGACACCTGCCTGACCTTCATAAAAAAAATCTGAGCAATATGAAAAATATGTGGTTGTCCATTCTGTTCCTGTATGTGTAACTTTTTCGACTCCAGTTACTAACACTACATCATAAAATCCAGCAGCAACATTTGCGTAAGCTTCTCTGAATGATACAGAACCACTACCGCAAGCTGATTCAATAGAAAGTGACGGTTTGTCTGATATTCCTAGGTTACTCATTATTACAGGTCCAAGATGTACTTGTTTATCAGCAACACCAAAAACATTAGAAATGTAACCAGATTTAATTTCCTTTGATTCTATTCCAGCACTTTCAATTGCACTTACTGATGCTTGAAGTGTGATATCAGTTATACTATCTTCTAATTTACCATATTTGGTACTTCCAGCACCTAAAACACATACTTTTTCCACAAAAAATTCTGACCTGTTCCCTATAAAAATTCTTCAAAAAATTTCATAAGGGTTGATCGATTTAATAACATATGAAAAAAAGAATTCAATCTTTACCATTAACAAAAACGAAAAAATCTATTAGTGTAACCAAGCCTACAAAGAAAAAAATAAAAATTTTAAAAAATGAATTAGAGCAATATTTAGATTCTAATGGTTACATCTCTTATTCTACAAAAAAGAAAAAATATGTTATTTTAGGCACAAATTCTCCAAAGAATGGAATTGTTGGTTGCCCGCAATGTGGGATTGGTCAATTGATGATTATAAAATCACCAATAACTAAGAAGAGGTTTATTGGTTGTTCTAATTATAATAATGGATGTACTGCATCATCTCCACTTTTGCAAAAAGCTACACTACGAGTAATTAAGGCAAAATGTCAGTTATGCAAATGGCCTATTGTGGTTTTTAGATATGCTAGAAACCAGAACTGGAAAAGACAGTGCTCAAATATAGAATGTAAATCAAGAAAAACCAAAATCAGTGTATAAATCTGTTCTACGATTTTTCAATAATGGTAATTTTTTTCTAATTTTCTGTATAACTGCAGAAGAGATGTTTACGTATCCCAATCCTTGTCGTTTTTTCATATCCAGAATGATTTTACCATAAGGATCAACCACTAAACTTCTTGCTGAATATATATTTCCAAGATGGTTTGGAGCAATAACATAACATCCATTTTCAACAGCACGAGATTTATTTAATGTAAACCAATGCTCCTCTTTCATTGGACCCTTGACCCAAGCAGAAGGCACAACTAGTATTTCACTACCGGATGATGCTAATATTCTAGATAGTTCTGGAAATCTTAGATCATAACATATCATCATTCCCAATTTTCCAACTGAAGTTTTTGTTGTTGGAGGAAGAGTTTTTCCTGCCGACAGTTTTGACGATTCCTTGAATCCGAGTGCATCAAAAAGGTGTATTTTTCTATACTTGGCAGAAATTTTTCCATTTTTATTTATTATGAATGAAGTATCAAAAACCCTATCTTTTTTTCTGCTTTTTTCATACATAGTTCCAATTACAATTATGGAATTCTTCCTTGCGCATTCTCTTATAGTTGATACAAATTTACCATTAATTGTTTCAGCTTGCCGTGCAACTTGTTTTGCAGATTGTGTTCTTGGTGTATAAAACATCATGTACTCTGGAAATGCACAAAGATCTGCATGATTTTTTGCTGCTTGTTTAATATAATCTAAAATCTTTGGAAGATTTTTTGTTTTATCAGTTGAAGCCTTGAATTGTACTATGGCAACTTTAGACATATGTTTCATAATATTGATCAAAATAAAAAGATAGTTAGAGTTGGCTTCCTGCTACAAACCAATTCTCTTTTGGATTCTCATCGAATACTACAATCACATGTTCCTCCTTTGTTTTTAGAACTTCAACTGCAGATTTTGTAATAGACTTTGCAAAATCATTTTTTTGCTGTTGAGTTCTGCCTGGATACATTGATACAGTTATCAGTGGCATGAAGATTTTTTTGTAATCTACAATTTATGTTGATGCTATCTGTAATCTCCCCTATAGCCATAACGTGTACCATACATAGACGCTGAACCGCGAGATTTTTTGTAGATATATCCAACAGCAAGTCCCAATACGAAGCCTCCAATATGCGCTAAATATGCTACACCACCTCCTGCAACACCAAACCCTCCTATGAAAAATGGTAACAAATTTTGAAAAATTAGCCAAAATGGAAGAAAATACATAGCCTTGATGTGAAGCATTCTCCAGAAAAATCCCAACATCAAAAATGTCTTAACTTTTGCATGTGGAAATATTACGAGATAAGCTCCCAGTACACCGGATATTGC
>Ga0066867_10000460_pt1 | contig 19816 bp, 22 predicted proteins | sample ETN01SmetaG_4_FD_65606 | JGI IMG/M metagenome (GOLD analysis project Ga0066867, IMG submission 65606) | Marine microbial and viral communities from oxygen minimum zone, Eastern Pacific Ocean - ETNP2014F12-01SV261 | ecosystem: Environmental > Aquatic > Marine > Oceanic ... | reverse complement strand
GATGAACTTCCTTATCGAATAACTGTTTCTATAGAAAAGTATAAAGAAGAGAAGAGTATTACACACATTGATGCAACACTTTATGTTGAAAAGAAAAGCCAGAAAGGGATATTAATTGGTGAAAAGGGAAGCAGATTAAAAGCTATTGGAACAGCTGCAAGGATCGATTTAGAAAGAAATTTAGAATCAAAAGTTATGTTAAAGCTCTGGGTTAAGGTCAAAAGTGGATGGTCGGACAATGAGGCTATGTTGAGCACTATGGGGTATGATCTTGGCTAAAAGAGTAAGCTTAGAGCCAGCCTTTGTTCTACATACCAGACCTTTCAAAGAAACTAGCTTATTGATAGATATATTTACCAAGAGCCTAGGAAGAATTAACTTAGTTGCAAAAGGGGCTAAGAAACCTAAGAGTTCGTTGCGAACAGTCTTAACACCCTGTTCCATGTTTTCCATTTCATTTAGTGGAAGAGGAGAATTAAAGAATCTCAATACCTGTGAAATAGTAGAACATTATCCTCTAAAGTCGCCTTTGACTTTAACTGCAATTGTTTATGTCAATGAACTCCTTATGAAGTCAACAGAGAGAGATGATCCTCATGATAAAATATTTAAACAATATCAATTAGTTTGCGAAGGTTTATCTAAAGATGTAGATCAGGCTAGAACAGAAGTTTTGTTACGAGAATTTGAATTGGTTCTTCTTCAAGAATTAGGATATGGAATAGACTTAAGGTTTGATTCAATGACTGGAAAAAAAATTAAATCAGAACAAACTTATTCATTCGAGCCTAACCTTGGTTTTGTACAACAGGCAAATAATCCAGAAAAAAATAATGATTATGTTTTTTCTGGACAAGATATAATAAATTTGTCAGAAGGAGATTTAACCGAACATAGAACCCGAAAGGCTTCGAAAACCATAATGCGCTTAGCTCTTGATTTTCATCTTGGTAACAGAAGTCTCAATATTAGAAAGTATTTATCCAGTAATTAAGAATCAATGATAAAAGGTGTAGGAATAGACTTAGTCGATAAATCTAGGATAGGAAGTGCACTTAAAAAGCATGGAATTAATTTTGAAAATAAGATTCTTTCTAAAAATGAATCAATAGAATTATCTCAAAGAAAAACATTTTCAAAAAAAATTTCTTATATCAGCAACAATTTTGCCTGCAAAGAAGCTCTTTCGAAAGTTTTGGGTAGGGGCTTTTCAGAAGGAATTAGATTTAAAGATATTGAAATACTTAGAAATGATGAGGGGAAACCCTTTGTCAATCTTTACGGAAAGGCTCTTGATGAAGCTAAAGTTTTATCGATCAATAATATTCAAATATCTATTTCTGATTCTCGAGAGTCTTCAATAGCAATGGCCATTGGAGAGTCTCTTTGAAAATTATACTCTTAGGACCGCCTGGGGCAGGTAAAGGCACGCAAGCTGAAGTTATCTGTAATCAGTTTAAGATTCCTCATATTTCTACTGGAAACATGCTTAGAGAGGCTGTAGAAGAAGGAACAAAGCTTGGCTTGGAAGCAAAAGCATTGATGGATGCAGGAATATTAGTTTCTGATGAAGTTATAGTTGGCCTTGTTGAAGAAAGAATTTCTAGAGATGACTGTAATCGAGGCTTTTTATTTGATGGGTTCCCAAGAACCATTCCGCAAGCCCAGGCTTTAGTTGAAAGGAATATTAATATTGATGCTGTAGTAGAAATCCATGTTCCCGATCAAGATATTGTTGATAGGATGTCAGGAAGAAGGATGCACCCTGGATCAGGAAGAAACTACCATATAATTTATAACCCCCCTAAAGTAGAAGGGAAAGATGATTTGACTAACGAGGATTTGGTTCAAAGAGAAGACGACAAGCCTGCAACAGTTAAGGATAGACTTCAAGTCTATAGTGATCAGACTTTGCCGCTGATAGAATTTTATTCAAGCTTCTCTGAAAAAGGAAAAGTAAATTACTTTAGAGTCTCGGGCACTGCATCTCCTGAAGAAGTTTCTGATAGCATTCTTCGGAAACTTCGGAAATAGTTTGACCAATATACTAGCCATCGAAACTTCTAGTGATGCCTGTTCAGTTGCAGTGAGCAATGGAAAAACCGATTATTATTTTCATGAAATAATCCCTAAGCAGCACACTGAAAGATTACTTGAGGTAATTGATAATTTATTTAAAACCTCGTCCATAAAAACTGAAGATCTTAATTTAGTTGCAGTTGGAAATGGTCCTGGCTCTTTCACGGGAATCAGATTGGCTTGTTCGACGGCACAAGGAATTGCCTTAAGTCAGAATATAAAAGGAGTATGCATATCAAGTCTAGAACTTTTAGCTTATAAAATGTTTAAGAACCATTCAGCAAAAAGAGTCGTTTCCATAGTAGATGCTCATATGGGGAAGATTTATTTAGGAGAATTTAGTTTTATAGGAAGTGAAATTGATAACAAGAACCTTTCCGCAGTACAGATTGAATCTTTTAACCCAGTTAAATACGATGAAAGTACTTATTTTGTGGGCCCAGGTTGTGAGTTAGTGGAGCAATCAATTAGCAGTGTATCAAAACACATTTACTCAGATTTACCCTCTGCTGAGGAGTTGCTTGAACTTGCAAAAGAAAAATATGAAAAGAAAGAAATAGTAATTCCGGAACAATTACTACCTCTTTATTTATCTGAAGAGAGTAACTGGACTAAATCTTAATGGATTATTTACAAATAATTATCTTGGCTTTAATTCAGGGAATTACAGAATTCTTGCCTATCTCTAGCTCTGGTCATCTCATATTATTTTCTGACCTTTATGGTCGGCAGCAACAAGATGTCAATTTTGATATTTCTGTACATTTAGGAACATTATTGGCTGCGTGCTTCTATTTTAAGAATGATCTAAAAAAGATAGTTCAATCTGCCTTTCCCTCTAAAAGGTCTGATTACGGAGCTAACCTTATAATAAATTTATTTGTAGCAGTTACACCTGTATTAATAGTAGGTTTTTTTATAAAGGATTTTGTGGATCTCTTTTTGAGGAATATTGAGGTTATTGCTTCAGCCACTATATTTTTTGCTTTCATTTTATATATATCAACTAGATTCAATAGTTCAAAGAATGATATTAGCTTGATTACTTATAAACAATCCTTCGTAATAGGCTTGGCACAGTGCTTAGCATTGATACCCGGAACCTCAAGATCAGGGATAACTATTTCTGCAGGACTTATGTTAGGCATGGATAACAAGACAGCTTCTAAGTTTAGCTTTTTACTAGCTGTTCCCACGATTGGAGCAATAGCTTGCTATCAATTCCTAAGTCTAGATCTATCTTCTTTCCTTGCTACTTTTAAACAAAATTTAATAGGTGCTTTAATATCTTTTATAGTCGCTTATTTTACTATTGATTTTTTTATTAAGTTCATCGATAGAATAGGATTTATTCCCTTCATTATCTATAGAATAATTTTAGGGTTAGGACTCTTCTTCTTAATTCTATGACGGAACTTATTGTCTCTTATAAATCCAATAACTATAAACATGAGGCTTTTGATTTAGCACAAAGACTAGAAGTCGAATGTCTTTCACATGAAGAAAGTAAGGAAGTAGAAGACCATATAAATGTTTATTTCCTAATAGTAAATAAATCTAACCATTATCTAAGGAAAGGGTTAAGTAGAAAGTATAAGCCAATATTTTGTAATTTTTCTGATTGGGCCACTAATTACTCTGATCCTCTGTTAACAAAATGCCTCAAAGGATTACCAGATGGATTTAGAGCAGTTGATACTACTGCTGGTTTTGGTAAAGATGCTCTTCAGATAGCAAAAGACATCAGGTGTAAAAACGTAACCTTGATAGAGAAAGAGCCTTGGATGTTTCATCTGTTAAAAGACTCTTATAATAAAGTAGAAGATAATGTGACCTCCGTTTATGTAAATAAATTTAAAATCTTAAATATGGATAGTAAAAATTTTTTAGATAAGAATAAAGAACCTTACGATTTAATTTATATAGATCCAATGTTTTCAGGTGTGGGCAAATCAAAGGCAAAAAAAACATTACAAACTTTAAGAGAACTGACTACGCAGAATAAACAAAGCAATTTGCTAGGAGCTGCAATAGCTAGCTTACCTAGGAGGGTGGTCGTTAAAAGGCATAAGAACTCTAACCATCTAGAAGGAAGAGTTCCAAACTATTCTATATCTGGGAAAGTAGTGAGGTACGATATATATAACCTTAATTCATAGACTTGACTAAATCTATAAATCTATTATCGAAGAAGCCAATGTAATTCTCTTTTGCCTTTAAGGTTACTTTTGAGGCTGTTAGGTTTCCGTTAACAGGATCTTCCTTTATATATTTCTCGTTAGTCATGAAGTCTAAGAAATTTTGAAATTTCTTTGTATCTGAGAATTCTGGATAAGGCCATCCTTCAAGCTTTTCAAGCTTTTTGGCTAGTGACTCACATTTCAGTTGAAGATCTTCTTTGCTAATCGAAGATGTTTCCCATAAAACACTCAAAGCCATATAGAATCTTTTTAAGCTGGGTTCACATATATTGGATATGGATAGAAATTCATCAAACTTGATGTGGTTCGAATCTGGCTTGGTAATACTGTCCGAATCAATAAATAATATTCCCATGTCTGTTAGGACTTTCAGACTCTTGTTTATTTCTTCTTCATTTATTTTAGGTATTTTCAGATGATATTCTCTAGAAAATATGGGATATACCATCTTGATAAGATCTTGCATATCACGCTTTTGAATAGAATCGACATACCTTACGCTTTCGCAAATCAATGAATAAAGCATGTATAGATGGCTGATATTACTTTTATAGAAGGATAGGGTGGCAACTTCATTACTATTTGGTTGATATACTTTTTGAGAAGAAATTAGTTTATGGGTTATAAATCTTAACTTTTCTGTTTTAGCAATTATTTTACTAACATCCTTCTCAGTAACCCATACTTCCTTATATGCATCTGATCTTTCTATTAACGACAGGAATAAAGATATTCTACTTCGTAATGATTCTTCATCTAAAGTCTGAACAGGGTCGGTAAGAAGGCCGATAGAAAATAAGCTAGTAGAACTTACTGCCACTGAGTTGTTTATTGTTCTCATGATTTTTTCGCCCAAAATATTTGTTGTAGGTTTTAGCCATTCAGGCTTAACCAAAGGTGAGTCGATATGAAAATCATCATCAGTTTGAACCTTAAGGAAAGATTCAATATCTATAGGATTTCCAAAGTTTAAGTAAGCATTTCCAAGATAATTATTGAAGTCTTTAAAGACTCTAATTGGGTCTAAAATACTTTCTCTTTTTTTCTTAGCCCCCGATAGCTCTGATAGATAACTTTGACCTTCTAATATTTTCTCGTAACCTATGTATATTGGAACTATCTTAACCTTCTTATATTTAATAGAGGCAAAGCTCCTTAGTATTAGAGAAAGTAAGCCTGGCCTTGAAGGAAGACTAAAACCTGAACGACTTCTTCCACCCTCAGGGAAGAATTCTATTGAGTTTCCTTTCATCATTAGAGATCTAATATATTCAAAGAAAACAGTACTATAGAGAATATTCTTCATAAAAGATCTTCTCATAAATACTGCCCCAGCCCCGCGTAGTATTCCTCCTATAATTGGCAGGTTAAGGTTATTCCCTGCTGCAACTTGTGGCAGCATTAAACCGTTCTGATAGAGAATATAAGACAAGGCGCAATAATCTATATGGCTTCTATGACAAGGCAAATAAATGAGAGCGTTATCTTTAGAAAGCTCTTTTATGGTTTCAAGATTGTTTATATGTATCCCTTCATATCTTGTATTCCAAAACCAAGTAAAACCACGAATTAGCGTTCTAACAATTGGATAGTTCAAGTCAGAGCATATTTCATTGGCATACCTGTACGCTTTTTTTACTAGCCTCTTTTTTTTAGGCCTTTTGCCTTCAGATAATTGATTTATTTCTTTTCTAACGTGGATGTTCCTCACCAAAGATTTAACCATTGTTCTTCTGTGAGATATGTCTGGACCTAGCATAGCTTGTTTAGATTTTCTAAATAAAGCCCTTAAATACCGGCTAAGGATTAGAGAGTTCTTCTCATTCGTGTTTTGCTGGTCTATAAGTTTAGTTAAGTCTAGAGGTTCCTGAAATTTAACAACTAAATTCCTTCCATGAAAAATAACCTTAAAAAACTTTTTTATAGATCCGCTTGTTCGCCAAGAAGGAGAAAAAATAATCTTAAAAAAGGATTGCTGTTTGTCAGGGTGCTTACCCCAAATAAAAGAAACAGGAATAATTGTTAGATTTTCTAGATTTGAATCAAGAATTTGTTCCAGATTATCTGTTCTTTGTCTTTTAATTTTTTGTTCTGAAACAACGTATTGAGGACTCTTAAGACAAATAAACCTACTTTGTTTGCTATGCAGAAGTGGGCCAGTAGGAGATAGAAGTTTGTTTTGATCACAAACTACATCTAAGGCAAGAAGATCGCAAATAGAATCTAAAGGAAGGGCATATAAAACGCTTTCTTTTTTAATTCCTTCCTTAACACCTTTTTCAAATTCAATCTCATAAGCAATAAGCTTCTTGAAGGCAAATTTCAGCGCAGAAAAAAAATGTTTATTGGTTAAAAATTTGAACATTTACAGTGATTATGTAAGTTTCTAGAATAGAGTTTACCTTTTCATAGTAAAATTCATATAGAGTTTTGCTTTATTTATCAGGCCGAAGTGGCGGAATTGGTAGACGCAGGGGATTCAAAATCCCCCGCCCTTTGGGTGTGAGAGTTCGAGTCTCTCCTTCGGCACCAAATGAGATCTTTTTTGAATTTAGATAATTACGACTTTTTACTTCCTAGAGAACTAATAGCTTCTAAACCTTCTGAGGTGAGAGGAAACAGTAGGCTGCTTGTTCTAGAGAGAGAAATAAAAGACCGAACAATAGATAACTTAGTTGATTATTTGGATTCTGGAGATTTATTAGTTATCAACGATACTAAAGTTCTAAAGGCAAGATTAAAAGGTAAGAGGAGTACTGGCGGATCAGTAGAAGTTTTTATTGAGAGAATTAATAAAAATAATAATGTCCAAGCTCAAGTTAGATCAAATAGAAAAATTCAAAAAGGAGATTTAATTTACATAGAAGGTTCACAGGTAGAATTAAAGGTATTAGAGAAAAAAGGATACTTGAATAAAGTTAAGTTTTCGATAGATCCTAGAAAAGTGTTAGAAGATTTCGGCAAAGTTCCGCTGCCCCCTTACATTCAAAGAGAGGCTACTGATTTAGATAAGGAAAGATACCAAACAATCTATGCTGATGAGGATAAAAAAAATTCTGTTGCAGCTCCTACGGCAGGATTACATTTTAATCAGACTCAAATTAAAGACATTCGTAACAAAGGAATCAAGATAGTTAAAATTACTTTAGATATAGGTTTGGGTACTTTTATGCCCATCAAAAGTAACATTATAGAAGATCATGAAATGCACACCGAAAAGATTCATCTTAATGAAGGTGCCATTGAAGAAATAAATAAAGCTAAGCATTCAAACTCAAAAGTTATAGCTGTTGGAACGACCTCACTAAGATGCTTGGAGTCAGTGCATAATAAATTTGGAGAATTAAGGCCATATGAAGGCGAGACTAACTTGTATATTTATCCTGGCTATAAATTTAAAGTTGTAGACTCTCTATTTACAAATTTTCATTTACCTAAATCTAGTCTGTTTTTATTAGTTTGTGCCTTTGGAGGTACAACAGAAATGAAAAAGGCTTATTCGCATGCGATAAAGAAGGGTTATAAATTTTTTAGCTACGGAGATGCTATGCTGATAAATAAGAAGCAATAAAAATGACTAGTAATTTAGGATTCAAGTTAGCTAATGAAGATGGACTTGCCAGAAGGGGTGAAGTTGTAACTAATCACGGAACCTTCCAGACCCCTGCTTTTATGCCTGTAGGCACCTACGGCGCTGTTAAATCTATTAGCCCTAAAATACTTGAAGATTTAAAAGCTGAAATTATTTTATCAAACACATTCCATCTAATGGAGAGACCAGGAGTTGAAGTTATTAAGTCTCATGGAGGTCTGCATAATTTTATGGGGTGGAGACAACCAATTTTAACTGATTCCGGAGGATATCAAGTATTTAGCTTATCAAAAAAAAGAAAATTAACCGAAGAAGGGGTTGAATTTAATTCGCCTTTAAATGGAGATAGAAAGTTCTTATCACCTGAATCTTGCATGCAATTACAGTTAGATTACGGGGTAGACATTGCTATGGTCCTAGATGAATGCACTCCTTATCCGGTTAATAAAAAAGTTGCAAAAGAATCTATGGAGTTATCATTGAGGTGGGCTAAAAGATGTCGCAATTCATTCAAATCAACTAAATCTTCTTTATTCGGAATAATTCAAGGGGGGGTATTTGAAGACTTGAGAGAAGCGTCCCTAGATGGGCTAAAAGAGATGCAATTTGAAGGTTATGCAATAGGGGGGTTGTCAGTAGGAGAACCAAAAGAAGAAATGGAAAGAGTAGTAGATTTTATAACCCCCAAGATGCCAGCAGATAAACCCAGGTATCTTATGGGGGTAGGCACTCCTTTAGATATAGTTAGATCTGTTCAGCAGGGAGTAGATATGTTTGATTGTGTAATACCAACAAGACACGCAAGAAATGCTTATTTATACACTTCAAAGGGGGTAGTAAAGATAAGAAATAGTTCTTACAAAAAAGATATGCAACCGCTTGATAAAGATTGCTCTTGTTACACCTGTAATAACTTTTCTCGAAGCTATTTGCATCACTTAGATAAAACAAAGGAGATTTTAGGTTCAACCTTACTAACAATACATAACTTACATTACTACTTAAATCTAATGAGAAATTTGCGACTATCAATTGAAACAGGTACATTGCAAACTTTTGTGAACGAATTTGAAGGTACTTGGAATAATCAAGAAGAACCCAATATAAATAAATAGAGGATAACAATGGAACAATCATCAACTTTTTTAGATCCAACCATATTTTTACTGTTTGGTTTTATGATTCTTATTTATTTCTTAATGATCAGACCAGAAAACAAAAGAAGGAAGACTCATCAAGAAATGCTTGCCAGCCTTGAGTTAGGTGAGGAGGTGGTTACGGCCGGAGGAGTTCTAGGTAAAGTAACCAAGATAAGTGATCAATTTATAGAGCTTTCTGTGTCTGAAGGAACAAATATTAAAATTCAAAAAACTTCAATCTCTACCATCTTACCAAAAGGAACCCTAAGCTCGATATAACACTGTGAAACGATACGGACTTTGGAAATACATCCTTATACTTATCGTTTTAAGTTTTGGAGTTATATATTCACTTCCCAATTTGTACTCTCCCGACCCAGCAGTCCAAATTTCTTATATAAGCAGCTCTCAGTCTGCTGATATAAATCTAAGAGACAGAATAACAAAGGCTTTAGATGAGAGTTCACTTTCACCTCTAGTAGAACTTAATAAAGACTACGCGCTTATTAGGCTTAATAGCTACGAAGACCAGTTAAAGGTTAAAGATTTATTATCTTCTAGTTTAGGGCCAGATGTCATTATTGCTCTAAATCTGGCTACCACTACTCCCCAATGGCTAGCAGACATTGGAGCTGAACCAATGAAATTAGGGCTAGATTTGAGGGGTGGCGTGCATTTCTTGATGCAAGTAGATACAGAAGCAGCTATTAAGAACAGACAAAATGGAACATTACAAGATCTACGTAGGAGATTAAGGGAAGAAAAAATAAGATATACGAATTCATTCGTAGATGATGATCTTTCAATCCTGCTTAGATTTAATGATGTAAGTGCAAAAGAAAAAGCCGATTCATTTATATCTGAAAACTACCAACAATTTGCAGGCTCCCCGTCTGCAGACTCTGAAACATCATTATCATTAGTATTGGCTCAAGCGGAAGTTGAGCAAATTGAGTCAGATGCCATTGATCAAAATTTAACAACTTTAAGAAATAGAGTAAATGAACTGGGTGTATCCGAACCTATTGTACAAAGGCAAGGAAAGAAAAGAATTGTTGTTCAATTGCCCGGCATTCAAGATACAGCTGAAGCGAAGAAGATCTTGGGTAAGACAGCAACTTTAGAATTCCATTTAGAAGCGCAATTAGATACTCCGCGTACTCGAAAGTCATCCTATTCATTTAAAGGTAATCCAGGATCAGTAGCCTCTTTACAAAATGCCGTTATTTTAGGAGGAGATCAAGTGGCTACTGCTCAAGCTAGCTTCGATGAGAATGGGCTACCTCAAGTCAATATAACTTTAGATGGAGAGGGTGGTTCAAGAATGCATAGAGCCACAAGAGGAAATATAGGTAAAAGATTAGGCGTTTTATTTGTAGAGCAAAAAACTAGAACGGTTTATGAAAAAGATTCAGATGGCAATTTAGTCCCTTCTCAAGAAATTTATGAAATAAAAGAGATTATAAGTCTAGCTACTATTAGAGCTGCATTAGGCACAACTTTTAGAATTACGGGACTTGACAGTCCGAGTGAATCTTCTGAGCTTGCATTGTTGTTAAGAGCTGGAGCATTAGCGGCCCCAATGAGGTTTGTTGAAGAAAGAACAGTTGGACCTAGTATGGGTGCAGATAATATTGAAGCAGGGGTTTTTTCAATGGGACTAGGGATGGCCCTAGTTCTCTTGTTTATACTTTTTTATTATAGAGTTTTTGGAGTAGCTGCTAGTTTGGCCTTGACCTTTAATGTGATTTTGCTGGTAGCGATTATGTCCATACTTTCAGCAACACTAACTTTGCCTGGTATTGCCGGTATTGTTTTGACGGTTGGTATGGCAGTTGATGCTAATGTACTTATATTTTCAAGAGTCAGAGAGGAGCTAAAAAGAGGAAGGAAGCCTTTAGACGCTATTGATGCGGGATATAACAGAGCCTTCTTGACTATTTGGGATGCAAACATAACAACCTTAATCGTTGCAGTTATTTTACTTTCCTATGGATCAGGACCTATAAAAGGTTTTGCAACGACACTATCTATAGGGATTATTACTTCTATGTTTACAGCTATAATGGGAACTAGGGCTTTTGTTAATCTGATTTACGGTTCCAAAAAGAATTTACAGAGGTTGTCTATATGAACTTCAACATAGACTTTTTAGCCTGGAAGAAACTAGCCCTTATAACGTCTGGAGTCTTAATCCTTGTATCTTTAACTTCATTGATTGTTAAAGAGTTAAATTACGGTTTAGATTTCACGGGAGGAACACTGGTTGAGTTGAGTTATCCAAATGGAGCAGAAATTAATCAAATAAGAGAAACTCTAAGATCATCAGGTTTTGAAGGAGCTCAAGTTGCAAACTTTGGCACTAACCAAGAGGTTCTAATTAAATTACCTGGAACAATAAGCGATAGTTTGGGGTCAGATATTGTGTCTGTTCTTAAACAAGCCAATTTAAACCAAGAAATAGATCTCAGAAGAATTGAATACGTGGGGCCTCAAATAGGAAGTGAACTAAGAGATGATGGTGGTACTGCTATGTTGATCGCGTTAGCGTTTATGATGTTATACATAGCATTTAGATTCCAATCAATGTTTGCAGGGGCAGCTGTAATTGCACTAATACACGACGTAATCATCGTTCTTGGAATATTCTCCTTATTAGAGATTGATTTTGACTTGACTGTACTGGCAGCTTTATTGGCAGTAATAGGGTATTCGCTTAATGATACTATCGTTGTTTCTGACAGGATAAGAGAGAATCTCAGAGCTGATGAAGATAATGACACTTATCAAGTGATAAATAATTCTTTAAATCAGACCTTGGGCAGAACTCTGATTACCTCTTTAACCACTTTACTTGTTTTATTTTCTTTATACTTCTTAGGCGGAGAGATAATTAAGAACTTTGCGTTGGCATTAATTTTTGGAGTGATCATTGGTACTTATTCTTCAATATATATAGCAGCTAATGCATTAATTATAATGGGAGTTTCTAAAGATCATTTTAAAGTTGAAGAGCCAGAGAACTCCGACACAAATTCTTTACCTTAATCTTCTTCTATGGTTACGTAAGGCTTTATAGATTGAAGCATTGGCTTAAAGCATTTATTAGAAGCACAAATGATATGGTCTCCTTCTATGTAATCAGGATTACCTAAATAGTCACTTACTAGCCCTCCAGCTTCTCTAACTAATAAACCTCCAGCTGCGATATCCCACATGCCCAATCCACTTCCCCAAAAACCATCCAATCTTCCTGCGGCAACATTGGCCATATCTAAAGCAGCTGATCCAGTTCTTCTGATTGTAAGTCCGTTAGAATATAGAGATCTGAAAGTAGACATGTTGTCGTGCTTGACAGGGCCTTTTTCAGTGTCATGAGAGGAATTGCTTAACAAGGAGCCAGCTAGACCTTTAGTTTTACTAACTCTTATTCTTCTGTCGTTTAGATAAGCACCCCTTCCTTGACTGGCTGTAAATTCATCTTGTCTGGCTACATCAATAACTAAAGCGTGTAATGTTTTCCCTTTCTCAATATAGGCAATAGATATAGCGTAATAAGGGAATCCGTGTATGTAGTTTGTGGTGCCATCCAGAGGGTCTATCACCCACATAGAATCTATATCCTTTCCAGACCCTTTAATTTTTCCTACTTCCTCGGACACATAAGTATGTTTAGGGTAAATAGATTTTAATGAGTCTATGATTATAGACTCTACTCGTTTATCCAATTGGGTAACGAAATTAGAAGGGCCTTTCTCTTTTATTTCAAGCTGATCTAATCTGTAGGCAAAGCTAAGCAATTCTTTGCAGCCTGCTCTTGCAGCTTCTAATGCTATGTTTACTTTAGGTTCCATATCTATTATTAAGTGGCGCATCCTACCATACACAACACCTTACCCTGTTAGAATATATTTATGGCTAGTGAAATTATATCTTTCTCGGGTTACGCAGATTCAATAAAAATTGTTCTTGTAGGCACAACGCATCCAGGCAATATCGGTGCTGCAGCTAGAGCTATTAAAACCATGGGCTTAAGGCATTTAGATTTAGTTTGCCCTAAGGAGTTTCCTAGTGACGAAGCTATTTATAGGTCCAAAGCAGCCAAAGATATTCTTGAGAAGGCATCAATTCATGAAACACTCTTTGAATCAGTAAAAGATTGTGAAGTGGTAATCGGGACAAGTGCTAGGAATAGGAAAGTTCCATGGCCAGTTTTGAATCCTAAAAATGCGTCAAAAGAAGTTAACTCATCAGTTAAGAATAATTCTAAAGTAGCCATTGTATTTGGAAGAGAAGATAGAGGGTTAACCAATGAGGAACTAGGCCTTTGCAACCTGCACGTCCACATACCTACCTACGAAGACTATACTTCACTAAATCTTGCTCAAGCAGTTCAAATAATGACTTATGAGATAAGAATGTGCTTTATAGAGTCAGAAAGTTTAGAGAATGATCAAGAGTGGGATGTTGACCTTGCATCTTCAGAGCAAACGGAAAGACTTATTGACCATATGGATGAACTGATGAAAGAAGTTGAATTTTATGACACAGAAAATCCGAGAAAGCTATTAATGAGAGTAAGAAGGTTTTTTAAGCGATCAGGAATAGATGCGATGGAGGCAAATATCTTTAGAGGTCTATTTTCAACTATTCAGAAGAAACTAAATAAGTGATTCACTTGAGTGTGTATTAGTAAAGTAATACACTGATAGCAGGGGATTGCTTAATGCAGTGGACAAACGACCAGCCTATATATCTACAAGTTAGAGATCATGTAGTATCTTTAATCATAGATGACGTATTGAAGTCAGGTGATCCTATACCTTCAGTAAGGCAAATGGCTGTTGAAGGGGGAGTTAATCCACTAACGGTTTCAAAGGCTTACCAAGAACTAGTTGATTTAAATATTGTCGAAAAAAGAAGAGGGTTAGGTATGTTTATCACTGATTCTGCAAAAAAAGAGTTGGTAAAGTTGGAAAGAAATAAATTTATGAAGGGTGATTGGCCTGCTTTATTAAAAAAAGCAGATCAATTAGGTATAGACTTACTGGAGCTGATTAATAAATCTTAAAACAATGGAAAGAGAATTTGCGGTAAAAGCCAAAGGTGTAATCAAGAGCTACGATAACAGTCGTGCTTTAGACGGAATTGATCTAGAGGTTCGATCAGGTCAAGTCCTAGGCCTTATAGGTCCTAACGGTGCTGGAAAGTCTACTTTCCTTCAAGCTGTCTTAGGCTTATTGAACACTGAAGGAGAACTAGAAGTTTTGGGTCTTGATCCCAGAAAAGAGAGACACAAACTATTGCAAAAAGTTTGTTCAATCACGGACGTAGCCGTTTTGCCCAAATGGATGACTGTTGAGCAAGTATTACAATATGTAGACGGTGTTCACCCTAGATTCAATTTAGAAAAGGCCAGAAGCATTCTTTCTCTAACTGATATAAAAAATCATTCAAAAATAAAAACCCTTTCTAGGGGCCTGGTAGTGCAATTGCATTTGTCCATAGTAATGGCCATAGATGCTGAACTCCTGGTTCTAGATGAACCTACTCTTGGTTTAGATTTGGTTTATCGAAAGGAGTTTTATTCTCAACTGATAGAAGACTATTACGACGGCAATAAAACAATATTGATTAGCACGCACCAAGTGGAAGAGATAGAAGGCGTTCTTTCTGAAGCAATATTTATGAATCAAGGAAGGATTGTTATGAAAGATTCCATTGAAGCGATAAATGAAAGATTTCTAGAATTGAGACCTAACCAAGATTCTTTAGAGAGGGCAAGATCACTGAACCCTATACATGTTAGAAAAGAGTTGGGTAGAGAAGTGTTTTTATTTGAAGACATTGAAATAGATAAGTTGTCTGGTTTAGGTGAAGTAAGGCCTCCAGTAATAGCTGACCTTTTTATGGCCATCATGGAAAGAACTAAATTAGAGGGTCAGCAATGAAGACGCTAGCCACGCTTATTAGGAGAGAGCTGCAGGAACATAAAGTTGGTTTTATTTACGCTCCCTTTATAGTTACTTGCGTTCTTTCATTGATGATTATCTCAGTATATTTTGGTTTAACAGACATACAAACACCCGAATTTAGTTTGACCACAGAAATTTATGAAGATGAACAGGCTTTAGAGTGGATGGCTACGGCAGATTCTAATCAAATAACTTCAGTCATAAGGTCTGGCTTAGTCGTTCTAGCACTTCCTATTATTTTAACTGTAGCTATTGCTATCTTGGCTTTTAGTCTAAGTACTTTTGCAGATGAAAGAAAAGATAGAACTTTAATTTTTTGGAGATCATTACCAGTTTCAGATCTAACTACTGTTATGTCCAAAATACTTTTAATTACTCTAATCTTACCCTTAATCGTTTTGCCAAATATAATTTTATTACACTTAATATCTTTACTTAGTGCATCAATATTCTTCGCTACTAATGATATCGTTCCCTTTGGCTGGATATGGAATGCTTACTCATTTACTGATTGGTTTCGGATTATTTTTATTCTTTGGACTCAATCATTGTGGTCTTTACCTTTAGTGGCATGGTTAATGTTTGCGGGCGCTTTTGCTAAGAGGCCTATCATGGGAGCTCTTGTGCCCATAGCAGTGGTAGTTGTTCTTGAAGGCGTTATTCTTAAAACAAATTACGTTTTAGCATTTATTGAAGATAGATTGGGATTCTGGACGAGTGGATTACCAGAACAAAATGAAGACCTAAGGGTTGTGGATGTTTCCGATATTTATCTAATGTTTCTAACCCAAGATTTTTGGATAGGCATAACATTAAGTGCTTTGTTAATTGGCGGTATCGTCTATTTTAGATCTAAGAATAACGATTATTCATCTGAATAGAATATACAATTTGACCAAAGGCTTTAGCCTCCATACAATGCATTTTTTTTGGCCCGTTCGTCTAGTGGTTAGGACATCTGGTTTTCATCCAGGCAACAGGAGTTCGATTCTCCTACGGGCTACCACCTCTTTCATTTTCAGGCCTTATATTTTCTTCTTTCTTTGTTATCTGTTTAGAGTAATATGAAAATTCTAAGGAGAATTCAATATGAAAATTTATAAAATAATTACCCTATTTCCTGTTGTTATGAGCTTAAATTTATTCGCGATGCATCATGAAAGTTCCAATGAAGATATAGCTAAGGAATGGATTGAAGCTGGATACGCAGGAAAAAATGAAGCCATTTCATACCTTAAGGAACATATGGCAGAAGACGGAGTAAATATTCCAGGACGTTACGTAGGTTTTGGATTTAGTTATAACCCTGATGCCGAACCAGGAACAATGGTTGTGACAGCCATCACACCTGAAAGCCCGGCTTCGAAAGTATTGGAAGTTGGAGATAGCTTTGTATCAGTAAATGGAGTCACGGTTAATGAAGCCAACATGGATAAATTAAATTTTAGAGGAAAGCCAGGAGAAAAGGTTAGGGCTGTTCTAAAAAGAAATGGTAAAAGAATGAATGTGTCTGTTGCTAGAGGAATTATCTCTGCAGCATATTCGAAAGCAGAAGTAATAAGTAACATGGAATCTGGGAATGAAGATGAGTGGGCTCCTGAAGAATCCAACATCGTCGAAGTGCTAAGTAAAGATAATGTAGTTTATGTGCTGCATTGGTCAAAAGACACAGAAAAGACATCAGGTTTACCTTTTGAAGCTTATTCTTTAACTAGGTTTACCTTTAATGAATCTGGAAAAGTTGGAAGCATTAGAAACCTTTCTGAAGATAGATTCATACTAGAACAACAGGGTTTTAATATCTCAAGATAATGAATTTTAATCATCTTGAAGAAGTCGAAGAAACATACTTTCAACACTTTAATAGAGCCTTAAATCTGTCTTTTAACCTTTTAATCATGGCTTTTGTTTGTTTTGCTCATACTTTATTCCCTTTTTTATTTACTTCCTTTGTAAGTAAGAAGATTAAAGAGATCAATTCATCACTAGATCTATTAATTAAAAAAGAAATATGAGTTTTTTTGACGCAGTAATTTCAGCTTTCAGAAAATATTTTGATTTCTCAGGTAGAGCATCTAGAAGTGAATTCTGGTGGTTTTTCTTATTTTGTGTATTGCTTTATTTGCTTACTATAAGCTTATCGGTACGTGAAATAAGTCAAATTAATAACATGAACCCTCAGGAGCTTATAACTCAATTCATGATGTCTTGGTTTGGCGTAGCAATGGTGTTAACTTTTATTCCAAGTATTTCTATATCCGTTAGAAGGTTTCACGATATAAATATGTCTGGATGGTGGTATGCAGGTTTACAAATTTTGCCTTCAGTATTAGCACAATTAATGTCAATATTTAGCTTAATTTCCTTTATGGCTTTGATGGTTTATCTCTATTTTATGTGTATGAAAGGAGGGATTGAAAACAAATACGGCGCCAACCCTCTAAACCAAGAAGAAGAATATTAATCTCTAGTTGATAGTATTTCTTCAGCCATTTTTACCCAATAGGTAGCACCTATCGGTAGTATTTCATCATTAAAATCATAACCTGGATTGTGGATCATGCAAGTGCCTTCTCCGTCACCATTGCCAATCCATATATAGCTACCTGGTTTTTCTTGCAACATATAAGCAAAATCTTCAGAACCCATTGCTGCTTGTGGAGAAAGATTCACTCTATCTTCGCCAACTAAAGTTTGCGCAACTCTTCCAGCTATCTCAGCCTCTTCTTCTGAGTTTATTGTCGCGGGATATCTGTGCTCAAACTCAAACTCGTATGTAGCTCCGTAAGCATCACAAATACTTTTGGTGATTTGCTTCATTTGATCTTCTAATTGTTTCTGAACTTTAGGAGAGAAACATCTGGTGCAGCCTTTAATTTCTACTTCATTTGGGATCACGTTGTAAGCATCGCCTGCATGAAATTGTGTAACGCTTAAAACCACGGGATCTTGAGGGTCAATATATCTGCTTACTATGGATTGGTAAGCATCTATAATTTTAGTTCCTACGATAATTGGATCTATTGTAGTTTGAGGCATTGCCGCATGACCTCCTTTTCCAATGATCTTTACATTGAATATATCGAAAGCAGCCATAATTGGTCCTGGTTTTATGGCGAAAGAGGCAACTGGCATTCCCGGTATATTGTGCATGCCAAATACAGATTCCACTGGATATTTATCAAATAAACCATCCTCTATCATGGCCTTTCCACCGCCTTCATTCTCTTCGGCAGGTTGAAAAATGAAATTTACTGTTCCATCAAAATTACCTTGTTCTGCTAAATACTTTGCTGCTCCCAAGAGCATTACAGTATGCCCATCGTGTCCACATGCATGCATTTTTCCTGGATTTTGAGATTTGTACTCAAAGTCATTTGCCTCGTCAATAAGCAACGCATCTAAGTCAGCCCTTAATCCAATTGATCTATTTCCAGTTCCTTTTTTTAATGTTCCAACAACTCCCGTTCCAGCAATTCCCGTTTCTACTTCTATTCCAAAGCTTTCTAATTTTTCTGCAACAACTTGAGCAGTACGATGTTCTTCAAAAGCAATTTCAGGATGGGCATGAATATCTCTCCTCCAATCTTGCATTTCCTTTTGAAGATCTTTTAACTCTTTTATTATATTCATAAAGATAATTTATATTCTAGAAGTGATTAGAGCAAGGTTATCTTATGGTGAGATATAATTGTTGCTCAGCAAAAAAATAAGGAAAAATATGGATATTGGGATGAACGAGGTTCGTGAAGAGATAGATCTAATCGATAAAGAACTTGTACTCTTATTAGCAAGAAGGCAGAAGTGTATTGAAATGGCAGCTTTGGTAAAAAATGATAAGAAGCTTATTGTTGATAAAAAAAGAATTGAAGAAGTAATTGCTAAAGTAACTCAGTTTGGTGATTCATGTGGCTTACAGAAAGAAATATCAGAGCCCTTGTGGAGAAAGCTAATAGAACTTTCAATAGAACATGAATTTAAAGAATTAGATTTGATACAAGGTTAAAAAATTAATCTCCATAATCTTCAAACCATTTTAAGGTTTCTTTGATCATTTGATTTCTAGGTAAGGGCCAGTGGCCTGACTCATAGAATATAAGCTTCTTATCTTCTTCAGGAGTTCCTAATAAAGCATACAATGCTTTAGGAGCAGCAGAGGGAACTAGGTAGTCTTGTTCTCCATTCAGCATAAGAACAGGCAATTGAATTCTCGGGATGTGGTTTTTGCCATCTATCATGGGAGGAATTGATGTATGAGCCCCCCCTACATAAAGAACTGCTGCTTTAAATCTTTCTTCAAATAGCAATACATGAGGAGTAAAAAGTCCTCCATAACTCATTCCTACATAAAATATATTATTATTAAACAATTCTTTTCTTGTTTGTAAATAATCTATTGTCCTAGAGGTATCTACTGTCCAGTAAGAAAGAAGTTGTCTAAACATTCTCATGTGTTCTTGAGTGCTTGGAAAAGAGATATTCATATTAGTTATTCTATTCATAGAGCCCTTATAGGCTGGCCAAATAAGTGTTCTTCCAGATTTAATAACAAAATCTAAACCGTATTCTCCTGGGTCTACTTCATCAATACTAGGAGGGGTTCTATAGTAATTAGCTCCAGGGTAAAGAAGTACTGAATCTAGAGGACCTCTAGCATTTTTAGGCCTAAAAATCAGCACATCCATTTTCTCATTGTTGTAACCAACCTCTAATTGGATTCTCTCTTTATTCCATACAGGATGACTTTTATCTACATAAATTGATTTAGTATTTAGCTCAATGGGACCAACTTCGAAGTTTCTAGAATAAAGTGTAAATTCTTCATCTGTA
>Ga0066867_10000457_pt1 | contig 19885 bp, 17 predicted proteins | sample ETN01SmetaG_4_FD_65606 | JGI IMG/M metagenome (GOLD analysis project Ga0066867, IMG submission 65606) | Marine microbial and viral communities from oxygen minimum zone, Eastern Pacific Ocean - ETNP2014F12-01SV261 | ecosystem: Environmental > Aquatic > Marine > Oceanic ... | reverse complement strand
ACATTGTTGGTGGTGGCAATGAACTAAATGATTCACATTTATTCATTTATCAGTTGATGACTGATGAGGCGCCACATATCACTAGAGAAGGCGCCATGTGGGGCGATGGTCCTAGGAATTGGCTACACCCTACTACAACATATTCTCTTGTAATTCCATTCACCGAGGATAATGGTTATTCAGATGTTGAAGAAGTGACCATCAACCTTGCTGGAAATTCAGCACAAGACCAACTCACAATAGTTTGGGATTCATTGGGCGAACATTGTTCCAAAACTAGCCCACATTTGCAGTTGGAAAGTTGCACTATTCAGGCAAAAGAGGGTAATCTTACTGCCTTCACTAATGACATGCAAATTAATATTTCATTCAAACTCGATTGGAATCTTCCTGACGAGGGTGATTTGAGGAGGGAGCCAAATATAGAGGTCATTGATCGAGCAGGGCAAGGTGATTGGATTGCTTTACCCGAATTGAAGTGGCGTTTCTTGGCTGACCTAGAGGTGGTTTCTGATAGCATTATTGTTGATGTTGCCGAAGGCCATCGCTCTGCAGATGGTGCTTGGGTTGTGCCGGGGAGCAATATCACAATTTCTGGAAGGGTTGCTTTTTCACCAACAGGTGATGTGCCAGAGGAACAAATTAAGGTGAAAGTTCTGTTAGGTGAAGATAGTTTAACCGTGCGTACTAACGATGGCTGGTGGACTGCCACTCTAAGGACGGCAACTAATTCTGGCCCCCCTGAATTGCTCACGTTTGAATTGACTGAACTGCATGTACAAGCAAGAGATGTTACTGATTCAGGACTTGCTATGTTCTACATTACAGTGGACGATACTCCACCAATCCCTATCGAGGTAGTGGGTCCAAGAGTTTCCAATGAAATACACGTGTCGTCTTTGTCTTCATTGATGATTGAATTAAAAGTTCAAGAACTTGAACAATTAAATGTTGAAACATTAAGCATCAATTGGTTAGTGACACATGGCTCAAACCCACATGGTGATGAAGTTGCTAGAGGGGAAAGTGCAGTAACTTTGCCAGGCCATAATCCTGCGGGCTCTGCAATTCCAGTAAGAGGAACACTAGACTTACAATCAGCGATTCCTGCAGCAATGCTATCTGAGGAACTTTCCTTACATGTGTGGCTTACAGGCCAAGATATGGTTGGTCAGCAGATGGTTTCAGATATTCTATTCAATTCCGAAGGTAGTCCATTCGCCTCTTGGCAAATCCAGCAATTGCAAGCGATTCTTATAGTAGAGGATTCGGACCTAAATTACTCAAATAATGCCGAAATTTATCTTGGTGATACAATCATAGTTTCTGTAGCGGTACACAATTTAGGAGAGGTGTATGGATATGCTAAACTAACTCTAGAGGAAGTAGATTCGGAAGGTGAAAGAAGAATAATCACTGAAGTTCCTACCACAGTGGGAGTAGAGTCATCCAAGTCAAGTGAGGGTCACATTGATTGGGTTCCAGAGAAATTAGGGCATTACCACATTGTTGTCACAATGGACGGGCAAGAGGTTGCAACAGGTCCAGTAGTAACTGTCAGTGAACCTGATTCTGAATCTGGAATTTTGGGAGATCTAAGTGCCAAAGGAATCACCAGCGAATGGCTGGGTATTTTGGGTGGATTGTTCATAATTTTGTCCTTGATTGTTGTCATTTCATTACGTCCTGGGGGCAATACCGAAAAAGAATGGTTTGATGAAAATGCAGACGTTCTTTCTGAAGTAGAGGGTGATTCGCAAACTTCTGATTCCGGTGCAGAAATGCAAGCTTATCTTCAGCATATGCAACAAGAAAATCATGGGCAACAACAGGTTACGCCAGAGCAATATGCTCAATGGCAGCAATACAGTGCAACTCAACAACAGCAGCAGATGACTGCGGAGCAGTATGAACAATGGCAACAATGGGCTGCTTGGCAACAAGCCCAACAGCAACAATATGCACAGCAACAACAAGGTTGGTCAGGATACCAGCAAGCGCAGTATGATTATGGTCAAAATCAATGATTTTGGAGCCAACGGAGAGATTTGAACTCCCGACCACCTGATTACAAATCAGGAGCACTACCAGCTATGCAACGTTGGCGCTAAGTCACCGGACTAGCCCATCAGTTTTGAATCTCACAGTCGATAACGCGCGCAAATGGTCAAGTGTAACACTCTTCTCGTACAACTCAATGGGCGCTATAGTGCTTGATGGGAAGGCGTGTGGCTTAGAGGTAGAAGCCGAAGTCAAAGCGAAGGTTTCGCACTTAGAAGCACAAGGAATTACTCCACACCTTGCTGTAGTTATCGTTGGAGATGACCCCGCAAGCCATGTTTATGTCGGGGCAAAAGAGAAAGCATGCGCAAGAGTAGGTGTTCGCAGTACTAGAATTGATTTACCTTCTGATGCAAATTTTGCTCAAGTGGCTGATGTTGTTAAGAATTTGAATAACGATGAGTCGGTTCATGGAATTCTCGTTCAATCACCACTCCCAGATGGGATGGATGAATTGGCAATTACCGACATGATTGATCCAGCTAAGGATGTAGATGGATTCCATCCAGTAAATCTTGGAAGATTGGTTCAAGGGAGGGTCGATGGACTAGTTCCTTGTACTCCTGCAGGTGTGGTACGACTTCTTGAGTGGGGAGGTGTTGAACTTTCGGGCAAGAGTGCCGTGGTGATTGGGCGTTCCCGAATTGTAGGAGTTCCCGTTTCGCTCCTTCTTGCCCGTAAGGGAGTTGATGCCACTGTTACTATCACTCATTCTAGAACTTCTGATTTGGCTGAAAATTGCAGAAATGCTGATATTTTGATTGCTGCAGTAGGTAGGGCTGAATTGGTGCAAGCAGATTGGGTGAAGCCTGGTGCTGCAGTTGTTGATGTGGGAGTTAACCGTGTAGATGATTCTAGCCGAGAGCGAGGCTATCGACTTGCAGGAGATGTCCATCCAGATGTGGTTGACGCTGCTGGTTGGCTGAGCCCAGTACCTGGTGGAGTTGGTCCTATGACTATCGCCATGCTGATGCTCAACACGGTAACTGCTGCTTCGAATCTCAAAAGTTGAACAGAGTCAATTATTCTAACTCTGTGTGGTGCTAGAATATCCCCATATCCATCAGAGCATCTTCACTAGCGTGTATTTTTGGCTCCCATCGTGGTGTCCAAACCAGATTAACGTGAACTGTATCCACTCCTTCGGTGGTAAGTGCTGCTCGATGTACTGAAGCCATTATTTCAGGTGCTACAGGGCAGCCTGGCGATGTTAGAGTTAAATCAACCTCAGCGTGTACACCTTCTTCACCTTCTTCAATTCGGACGTCATAGACGAGTCCTAACTCAACTAAGCTAATCTTTAGTTCAGGATCTTCAACAGGATGGATGGCAGTTAATACTGATTCCTTAGTAACAGTCATTTGAATCACAGCATCATATTGCGAGCATCCTTACGCACCTTAGTGAACATGTTTAGGAAACCATTAGCACGATTTGGAGTGAGAGTTTCTTGAAAGCCCAGTTCTCTGGCAAATGTTGCAGGGAAATCTGCTACTTCTTCTGGAGTCAAACCATTGATTGCCTTCTGAGTAATTGCCATCAAGCCCTGTACAATCTGTGCATCGGCACCACCTAGCATTCGGAACCCTCCATCTTCATTCAATGAGCAAGAAACATGTGCTTCAGATTGGCAACCGTGAACTTTGTTTTCCTCATTCCAATCTTCAGATGGCAACAGTTCACATTCTTTAGCCCAGTCATAAAGAACCTCATAACGCTCCATTGCATCATCAATTTCTTGGAATTCTTCAATGATTTTCTGTAATTCCTCCGGCCAATTCCCGGCCCCCCATGAGTCACTAGAGCCCTCACTGGTACTTTTTGGGGTGGTGCGCGTTGGCACCTCGTTGATTAGGTTCTCAAGGCGGCTCCCAACATCTTCCGCTAATTCATTGATTACAGCATCATCTAACATTGCCAACATTTCTCTTGGCTCCATGACTGAAACCATGACATCATCACCTTCAACATGAATAGCAACATTGCATGGTAGCAATACACCAAGGTCGGGTCTTGCTTCAAGTCCGCGAGCGTCGTGCTTTGGCATACATGCGCCTAATATTAGGTAGGGGCGGTAAACCTCGCCCATTGATTGAAGGATATTTCCAGAAACGTCAATTTCACTGATGACTCCAAAGCCAGCCTCAGAAATCAGTTCTCTAACGATATCTACCGTCTCATCGAATCCAGTGTTACTCTTTGCATGCCGTTCAAATTGCATAGTGTTCACCTCGTTAATCTACCAACTACTCTTTCAAGGTGTGCAATGAAGGAGTCCGCTTCTTCTTGTGTATTGTAGAGGTAGAAGGAAGCACGGTTTGTCGCAATTATCCCAAGTTTTCTCATCAATGGTTGAGCGCAATGGTGGCCAGTGCGAACGGCAAATCCACCTAGGTCTAGGAAATGTGCTAAATCTTCAGCATGGATGCTTTCGTGAAGAAATGACACTACTCCAGAGCAGGAAGGGTCAGAGTGGTCACCATACACTTTGATTCCAGGTATCTTTGAGATTTCATTAGCAGTATGGGCGGCCAAATCATGGATATGTTTGTGCACCTCATGCATGTCAAATTGGGACAGCCATTCTATTGCAGCACCCCAGCCTATAGCCTCAGCAATTTTTGGGGTGCCTGCCTCAAAACGGTACGGACCAGTCTGGAAAGTTGAATGATCAAGAAATACATCCTCAATCATATCTCCCCCGGCCATAAATGGTTGCATTTCATCCATTACCTCTGAAGTTACGATTAGGCTTCCAATTCCAGTAGGGCCACACATCTTGTGTCCACTTACTGCTACGAAATCAGCCCCTAAATCTGTAACATCTAGTCGCTCATGAGGGGACGCTTGAGCGCAATCAATGAGTACTCTAGCTCCTTTGCCGTGGTTTCCTCTTTCATGTGCCATTTTGATGATATCTTCAACAGGGTTTCTAGTGCCAAGGACGTTACTAGTGTGCACGCAACCAACAAATTTTGCCTCTTCAACAGAGGCTTCAAACTCGTCCATATTAAGACGGTAAGTTTCAGGGTCGACAGAGACAAAACGTATCTCGATCCCTCTTTCTTTAGCAATCAGTTGCCATGGGACAATATCAGCGTGGTGTTCCATTTCTGTGACTAGAACCACATCGCCTTTCTCTAAATTTGCTCTGCCCCAACCATGGACAACGAGATTGATGGCCTCCGTTGTGCCGCTAGTGTAGATTACTTGGTTTCGCTCTACATTGAACCATTCAGCAATCGTGTCACGAGATTTTTCGTAAGCAGCAGTAGCCTCACCGGCTAAAGTGTGTACTGCTCTATGGACATTGGAATTATTTTGTTCATAGTAATCAGACATTGACTTGATTACTTGCCGTGGTTTTTGGGTAGTTGCGGCGTTGTCAAGGTAAACAAGTGGCCTACCTGATGGCATGATTCGTGAGAGAATGGGGAAGTCTGCGCGGATTGCTTCAACATTTAATGGCATCAGAAACTCCTCCAGACAGTTGACTCCATTCGGCTTCGGGTTATCAATCCATTCAAGTCTAATTAATCAATAAGTATCAGCAATTAATCCAAGAGAAAGTTGTTTGTTCAGCCATGAATGCATGGTTTTACTCCCCATTTCTTTTACGGTGGCATTTAGAAAAGCCGCGATAATAATCCCCTTCGCCCCTGCTTCAGTAAAGCCACGAGATTCGAGATAGAACATCTGTTCCTCATCAACAGGGCCGTTAGCTGTTCCATGGCCACATCCAACAACTTCGTTTTCTAGTACCTCAAGTTCTGGTATTGAATCAGCCTCTGCATTTCGTGAAAGTAGAAGATTGTTGAATACTTGAGCTGAATCAGAACCTTTTGCTCCCTTGGCAATTTTTAGCATTCCTGTCCCTATTGTTCTGCTTTTACCGGCACAGGATGAATGCCAATTGAGGCGGCTGAATGTATCTGGGGCTTCGTGTAATATTTCGATATGGTGATCGTTATGCTGACTTCCGGCAGAAAAGATAGACCCATTTACTATGAGATTACAACCTCTGCCATTGAGTAAGTAACGCAAATCTGCTTTGGTTTGAATCCCTCCAATGCCGAATGTTCCAATTTTCACTTCACTATCATGACCTAGAGAAATGCGCTCCCATCTTAGGAGTCTACTCGCCCCTAATCTGTTTACAACAACATCATTGAATTTTGCTCCTTCTCCAATGATTCCTGTTCTTAGAAGTCCAAACCAATTCGAGCCACTTTCTATCATTGTAATTAACTCACAATCAGCATTGCGGCCGACATTCAATTCTACTTGGAGACCGCATACATCTCCTTCACTTTCTAGAGTGAGCAACAAAGGTTGCTCAAAGACAGCTCCTTCATTCACATTTATTTTGATTGTTCCATCAGTGGCGATGGCTCGAATAAAGGCTGAGGCAACATCATCTTCATACTCATTTTCTGATGTTTCCGTTGCCACTGAAATTGTTATGTCATTTGTTAATTCAGTACCATCAAGGAACGTTAGCGTGACTGTTGCTGGGGAAATTTCTTCTGGCATATCTGAAGGGGCGCCACTAGGGTGAATATGTCGCCATGGCGTGTAACGCCAGAGGTGCTGCGCTCGGTCTGGCACCGGTGTGGAAAGATAGGATTCTACAGCATTCAACCGATACTCCCCTCCATTTCAAGTGCCATTAATTTGTTTAATTCAACAGCGTATTCCATTGGTAATTCTCGAGTAAAAGGCTCAAAGAAACCGTTGACAATTAGTGCCATAGCCTCATCTTCAGTGTGCCCTCTACTCATTAGGTAGAATACCTGTTCATCACTTACTTTGCTAACGCTAGCTTCGTGTTCACTTCGGCATGTTGAGTTTGAAACCTCCATTGTAGGATAGGTGTCTGACTGACTTTCGTCATCAAGAATCAATGCATCACAAACAACATTGACTCTACAGTTTTCAGCCTTATTAGCGACTTGAATTAATCCACGATAACTCCCTCGTCCTCCATCTTTTGAGATACTCTTGGAGAGTATTTTACTAGTTGTGTTACTTGCTAAGTGGTGCACCTTTGCTCCAGCATCTTGGTGTTGACCTTTTCCAGAATAGGCAACTGAAATCACTTCAGCATGCGAGCCTTCCCCCTTGAGAATCACTGCAGGATATTTCATTGTCAGTTTTGAGCCAATGTTACCATCGACCCATTCCACTGTAGCGTTTTCATATGCCAAAGCCCTCTTGGTTACAAGGTTGTAAACATTTGTTGACCAGTTTTGCACTGTGGAATAGCGAATTTTAGCTCCCTTGTGAGCGATAATCTCAACAACAGCACTGTGCAAACTTTCTGTAGAGTATGCCGGAGCAGTACAACCCTCAACATAGTGTATTGATGCACCTTCATCTACGATAATTAGAGTTCGCTCAAATTGCCCCATATTCTTGGCATTGATTCTGAAATATGCTTGTACAGGCATTTCAACACTAACGCCCTTTGGAACATATATGAAAGAACCACCAGACCAAACAGCCGTGTTAAGGGCACTGAATTTGTTATCCTGATATGGTACAACCGAACAGAAGTACTGCTTTACTATGTCCTCATGTTCCTTAAGGCCACGATCCATATCGAGGAAAATGACTCCTTGTGATTCTAAATCTTCTCTAATCGAATGATATACTGCTTCAGACTCGTATTGTGCGGTAACTCCGCCTAACCATTTTTGTTCTGCTTCAGGTATTCCAAGCCGATCGAAAGTTCGTTTGATGTCTTCTGGCACATCATCCCAGTCGCGCTCAGTACCTTTTCCAGAACGAAGGAAATAAGTGACTGCATCAAAATCTATGTTATTCAGAATTTCTGAATTTCCCCAAGTAGGCATTGGTTGATTAACGAAATGATGGTATGACTTGACGCGGAGGTCAGTCATCCATTTTGGTTCATTTTTTAGTTCAGAAATGTCTCTAACAACTTGTTCAGAAAGCCCGTTGTCAAAACGTATAGTCGCGTTTTCAGGGTCGTGCCAGCCAGCTTTGTAATCACCGACAACATCGCGGGCATCATTACTCACTCAGATGCCCCCTCTTCTAACCAATCGTATCCCCTTTCTTCTAATTTGGTAGCAAGTTCAGGTCCATCAGTGGCAACAATTTTTCCATCAATAAGGACATGTACAAAATTGGGATTCACATGGTCTAGTATTCTTTGATAGTGGGTAATGATTAGGCAGGCGGCATTGTCCACCGATGCATTAATTCCGGTAGAAACAGTACGCAAAGCATCAATATCAAGGCCAGAATCAGTCTCATCAAGAATTGCAATTTGTGGCTGAAGCAACATTAATTGAAGAATTTCTAGACGCTTTTTTTCACCACCACTGAAACCATCATTGACATAACGGCCCAAGAATTTTTTATCAACATCTAATTTTTCCATGCAAGCATTCAGTTCTTTTCTAAATTCTCGCGCATTAGGGGCATTTTCGCCTCGAATAGCCTGTACTGATTTTCGCAAAAAATTTCCCACTTGAAGACCAGGTACTGCTTGAGGGTACTGGAATGACATGAAGACTCCTAGGCGTGCTCTTTTCCATGGTTCCATTTCAAGGATATTTTGCCCATCAAGTGTGATAGTGCCAGATGTTACTTCATAGTCGGGGTGTCCCATGATTACCTTTGCAAGTGTTGATTTCCCACTTCCATTTCTTCCCATTAGAGCGTGAACTTCACCTTTCTTTAATATCAGATTGATACCTTTGAGAATCTTTTCACCTTGGATAGAGGCGTGAAGATCATGGATCTCAAGAATGCCATTTCCTCTCACGAAGTATCCCCCTCTACTTTTCTTGGCTTAACCGGCCCTTATCAAAGCGTGTTTGCTATTATTAGCCACAAGTTGAGTAGTTGGCAATGTATCTATCCCGAATACCTTCGGCTAGAGAGGGAAATCCCTCAAAGCAGACCTACTCATTCGCCGGTTTGATGGGGGGGGATGAACTCGCTGCACGGTATCAAGCCGAAGTGGCTTCCAGCATTGCTGATGAATTAGATACTCGATTATCAGAAATCACAAATCCTGAAGAAGATGGACGTTTTTCGGCTCTATCCTTGATTAATTTAGTAAAAGAAGGCCAGAGTTCTGATTTGGTTTCTGCATTGATGGTTAGGTTAGGTGGGGTGCGAGCGTCTCTAATTGGCCATGGCGGCAGTATGATAGTTGACAAAGTGGAAGTTATTGTCGTAGGTGGGGTGGAATCTGTTTCTTTGCAATTGAATCTGGATGGTGCCTGTATTGCATGCGGTGCTGCCCCCGGGACGCTTCAAGGGATACAGAACGATTTATTGGAGGATGAAGAGATTTCATCGGTACTTTTCAGTGCATCAATGCTAGATGCTTTCGATGAATTAACTAGAGAATTCTTGAAATTGCATGGGAATGTGACTTTTGTTTGAGGTGTTTGTATTCCAGCGAAACCTAGTCCTTGGCATTCTAATCTGGAGAGTTCACTTGCTCTAGCAGATTTCGGCCTTCCAGAGAATTATGAATTGCGTTGGTTACCACTTCCACCATTCGATGATTGGATAATTCATGTTTCTTCAAACGGCCACGAAGCGGCTGTAATTGTAACTGCTAACCAAATGTTTCTGAGTGAAAATCTAGTTGCTCTATTAGTTGACAACGCAGCAGGGCGTCTCATCAAGATTGTAGCTACTCCAGAAGTTAGAGAAGTTGAGGATGAAATGCTTGAAATTCTAAAATCTTCTTCAATTCATCTCTTGCTATATTGAGAGAAATGATATTCCGAAGGAGGCGTTCCGCCCCTGATGGTCGAAGATGACGCGGCGCAATCTGCAATCGCCGATGCAACTTCCAAGACCGATATAGATGGCTTAGATCGCAAAGTAACTGTCGAAGTAATCCACAAGCAAGAGGGATGGGGCGCTGCTGCTTGGACAGCAATTGGGATGCTGTTGATGGTAGCATTCATTGGTTCTTGGTACATGATGTCTAGCGATGGCTCTAGTAGCGGAATTGGCTTATTTGGCAGTGATGGAAATTGTGGTGATGGGGTTGACAATGACAATGATGGCAGAACTGATGAAGCGGATGGGGATTGTTACGATCAAGTCAACCCTTCTTTCCAAGGTTACAACAAGGGTCATTCAGAAGATGGGCGAAACGACCCCCCTAGTGGCGAAGCATAACCTAGCGATGGCAACAAAAGGAAGGTGCTACCCCGCATTGTTAGCGGTGAGGGTGTGGCAGGTCATCAAGGACGTATAGCGAAGCCTTGTCGCGATGGCGACCATGGCAAATTTGAGGTCAAGTCTAGCGATGGCTGGGCACGTCTTGGGTTATTCCATACATCCACCCATATGTTGGCTACTCCTACTCTATTGCCAGTAGTTAACCCAAACATTAAGACAATTTCACCAAAAGAGATGTGGGATATCGGTTTCGAGGCTTTAATCACCAATTCATACATCATTTGGAAAGGAGAGGAACTCAAGGCACGTGCACTTTCAGAAGGGGTGCATGAACTACTGGATTATCCTGGGGTTGTAATGACTGATTCTGGAGTTTTTCAGCAGTATGTGTATGGTGATGTAGAGATTGGGGAGGTTGAAGTAGTAGAATTCCAGCGAGATATTGGAGTTGATATAGCCACAATGATGGATGTTTTTGGTCGCCCAGATATGACGCATGAAGAACTGAATGATGCAGTAAATGAAACTGTATCTAGGGGGCCAGCAGCCTTAGATGCTGCAAAAGGCACTCTCCTAAATGGCCCAATTCAAGGAGGTACCAATCAGGAACTAAGAGCAATATCTGCATCAAAGATGTCTGCAATGGATTTTGCAGTACACCCAATTGGAGGGATTGTTCCTTTAATGGAAAATCAAAGATATACTGATTTAATCAAGATTATCGTTGCTAGTAAGTCTGCACTTACTCCTGAAAGGCCGGTCCATCTCTTTGGTTGTGGTCATCCAATATTATTTCCAATATGTGTGGCGCTAGGAATTGATTTATTCGACTCTGCAGCATATGCTTTGTTTGCAAAGGATGACAGAATGTTGACTCCTACTGGTACAGTAAAGTTAGCAGAATTATCTGAATGGAATCATGTTTCACCTGCACTTTGGGGCAAGACTACTGAAGAGGTAAGAGGTCTACCAAAAGAAGAGAGAGCAGAACTTCTTGCAAGACACAATTTGCAGGTTACTGTGGCAGAATTAGCTCGATGCCGCGAGGCAGTACGCAGTGGTACAATCTGGAATCTAGTTGAGCAGCGTAGTCATTCTAATGCTGAGTTGCGTTTGGCTACTCTTTGGCTCTATGATAATATGCCAGATGATTTGGTTCATAATTCCCCACCATGTAGGCAAGGTGGAGTTAAATTTTCAGAAGAATTGGCGCTCCATCCTAGAATTATTAATGCTAATAGATGGTTGAAATGGAAGATGCCTCCAGCAGATCATCTTGGAAACGCTATCGGGCCATCCGACCGAGTGGCGGTAATATTACGGGGCAGGCCAGGGCCTTGGAGGGAATCATACGGACCTCTTGTATCTTCAATGGTTAGGGATTGGCCACAGATTATTCCTTTCATTTACACTCCAATATCATTAATTCCGTATCAACTGGAAGATCTCAACCCATTTGCTCATCTAATGGCTCCACGACCTTATTGGAAAGGATCACATCAAGAATCAGAGGAAGATGAGATATTTTCCTTAGTACATCACAGTAATTTTTTCAAAGACTATTCAGGAGATACTCATTCCTTCTATGTTGGAGATTGTGAGGATGATTTCTTTGAAAGACTTGAATCCCAATTGGGTGAAAAAAGACCTAAATCAGAGGGCACTAAACAAGATGTAAAGCGCCACCATCAACTCTATGCAATATGTGATAAGATAACTTTATTTTCAGGACTTGGGTATGATGTAGTCCATTCTATAGCAAATAGTCTTTCATTTGTAATGAGTCGTACTAGGAGAGTAAACAACATTTTATTAGACGGCATTCATATTTTCAGCCAAAGGCTAACCGATGGCGGTTTGAGTATTACAAATGAAGGGGCAAAATGGATCCATCAGCAGATGGTAGAGGGTGGAGAGGTTCCTTGTGTAATCATTGACAGCGACGCAGAACCCTTCATTCGTGATGGGCGAAATGTGATGCATGGGTTCATTCTTGGTAGCAAGGGCCCACTCCGAAATGGTATGCCATGTTTGCTGGTTAATGAAGCTGGAGAACTTGTAGGGCATGGCATATCTCAGTGTGGGCAAAGGGAACTATTGTCATTCCGCAAGGGGATTGCAGTCAAGGTCAGAGGCGGCATCAATCTTGCAGGGGATTGATTCAAGGGCTCATATCCCCTCACACAGTGAGGGGGTCGGCTGATATGACTGGGACAATCATTGAAACTGACCAACTAACCAAGATGTACGGTCCCCATGTTGCTCTTGACGACATGAGTTTGAAAATCAATAGTGGGGCTACAGGACTTCTTGGTCCAAATGGGGCTGGAAAAAGTACTCTCATCAAGACACTACTTGGTCTGATTCAACTTACCTCTGGGGAAGGAAAAGTGCTTGGGTATGACATTCGAACTCAGGGAGATAGCATTCGTCAAAGAATTGGTTACATGCCTGAATATGATTGTTTAACTCCTGGGATGGATGCAGTTCACCAAGTGAAATATTGTGGCGAACTAATTGGAATGAATACTAATATTGCAATGCAAAGGTCGCACACGGTCCTCGAATATGTGGGCCTTAGAGACCAACGTTATCGAGAAATTTCCACCTTTTCAACGGGAATGATGCAAGCAACCAAATTGGCTTGCGCAATTATTCATGACCCTGATTTACTGATTTGCGATGAACCCACTAATGGCTTAGATTCCAAATCTAGAGGCTTCATGCTCGATACTTTGTTTCAGGTAGTTAAGCAGGGTGATCGTTCAATTTTGATGAGCAGCCATTTGATGGAAGATGTTGAAAGAATATGTGATCGAATTGTGATGATTCACAAAGGTAAATTGATTGCTCAAGGTAAGATTGAGGATTTGAAAGCAATTGACCGTGAGATTGAGATTTGGGTATGGGGTGGTGCTTCGAAGATGGAGGCTGCTCTCCAAAATGCAGGACTTTCGCCACGAAGAACAGGGAGGGTAATGAGAGTAGTTCGTCAAGATGAAACTACTTACGACCTTGTTTTGGAACTGGCGGCGAAAACTGGTGTTCAGATTCGTAGAATGGAGGATTACGAGCCGTCTCTTGAAGATTTATTCCTAGTCATAATGGATCGTCTTGGGTATGGTGTTAAATCATCAGCGGACTTATTGCAAACTCAAGGCCAACCTCGTTCTGTAGCTCCTGCCCCTTCACGCCCAGGGGGTGGGATTTGATGGCTGATGAGGTTCCTAATTCCAATGATCTGTTCGATGATATTTTCGAAGATGACAGGCCTGCTGCCCCTCCTCTACCTACTCCCCAACCAATTAATCTGGAGAAACAAGTCCCTACCGATGCTGAATTTTTGGGAGAGAAAGGTGGTGTAGTTACTGGAAGGGGTAGGATGGAAGCCGCTTTTGGCTCTGGTGATGGAGATGAAACGGCTACTGCTCAAGTAGCACAAGTTGCTAATGAAGTCACAGGTGGAACATTATTTCATCAAATATATACTCCTTGGAGGGGGGAATTAAACAGCCGTTGGGTAAGAAATTGGGCTATTCTTCGTTATCATGTCTATGGACTATTTTCTAAGGGCCACAAACCATGGCCAGTGATGACTAAATTGATAATTTTCGGAGTACTGATTTTTTCTATTAGTGATTTAGCAATGCTTGCAATTGGTGCTATATCGGGTGAAGAAATGATAGAGCGTATATCAGGTATTTCACGAGGTAATATGTATGGACATGTTCTCTCATTTTGGTTTAGAAATGCCTGTACTTATCCAATTGTTACTGCTTTGATAATAGGTGGTATGATTAGTGAAGATAGAAGGAATGGGACTTCTGCACTTTATTTCTCTAGACCAATTAATAGGCGAGATTACGCAGCTATGAAGTTCCTTTCAGTGGCCCTAATTCTTACTGTAGTCGTGTTGGTTACTCTTACTGCATACTATCTCGGCGCTATCCTCGTTGGTGGCGAGGGATGGGCCTATGTGATGGATACAGGGCTTATTTTCCTAGGGACCTTTGCAGCAGGAGTTCTACTAGTTTTCACTTACACAAGTATTGGTTTGGCTTTATCATCGGTCAGTTCGGGAAAATTTTTCCCTGCTGTTTCTTTCATTGGAATAATATTGGGCACAAAATTAGTGGCATTCTTGATTTCTGCTTTGTTCAATAGTAGTGCAATATACCTAATTTCACCATATGATTGTCTCGCTCATGTTGGCCAATGGATGCTGGGATTAAACCACACTTACGAACATCCAGCATCATGGAGTCTTGTTATGTTGCTAGTAATGAATGCAGTCTCTCTCTATGTGCTTTCAGCACGTGTTTCATCGTTGGAGGTGACTCGCGAATGATTCCAGATCTTTCACAGATGGGCGAAGGAAATACCCAAGAATGGGCTCCAGTCAATGAGGCTCCACATATCATGCTTGAACATGTCACGAAAACTTACGGTTCTGTAATTGGATTGAACGATGTAAGTATTGCAATTAAAGGAGGTGTGACAGGAATATTAGGGCAGAATGGAGCAGGCAAATCAACTCTGTTCAAGTTGATTGTAGGTCGTCTAAGACCAAGTTCTGGTGGTGTGCATTTATTCGGTACTAATCCATTCAAGAATCCAGCACCTTATTCTAGAATTGGCTATGTTTCTGAATCTGAGCACCTCTATGATTGGATGACAGGGTTAGATTTCGTTGCAACTCTTGCTAGACTATATGGGTACACTAGAGATGAAGCAAAAGAGAAAGCAATGCACGTACTTGATTTCGTAGGTTTGTCAGATGTGGCTAACAAAGAAATTGGAAAGTATTCCAAAGGTATGCGTCAGAGAGTAAAAATTGCACACGCACTAGTAAATGAGCCAGATCTAATTATCCTAGATGAACCACTTGCAGGTTGTGACCCATTGGCTAGAACGACTATCATGAATGTAGTCAGAGAACTAGGTGCGATGGGTAAAACAGTTCTTGTAAGTAGTCACATACTTTCTGAAATAGAGAGAATTACTGAACAAATAATCATCCTTCACAATGGTCGACTACTCGCTTTGGGTAATCTACATGCCATCAGAGAACTGCTTGATCAGCACCCACATAGAATACTTCTTAGAACAGATAATCCAAGAAAATTAGGTACTGCTTTCCTCCCTCATACTGATGTTTATGGAGTAAGATTTCCACAAGATCACGAATTAGTTGTTGAGACGAACAATCTTTCTTCAGTACATCAGGCACTACCTAAGATTTGTAGAGAAAGTGGAGTTAGAGTTACAGGTATAGAAAATCCTGATGATAATCTAGAATCGCTGCTTGGATATTTGGTGGAGGGGCGCGCATGATTCCAAATGAAGAGCCACCACCGCCTCCGGTCGATTCCTTAGGGGCCCAAACTCCAATTTCTACCTCTGTACCTCAGTCTTTTGAGCATCAGATTCAGGCGGCTACGGATGCACAACAAGCACAAATGCAAGCTCCTCCTGAGCAAATGCCGTTGGGTGCCCCTGATGCTCCACCAGGTGCTGCAGTAGCACAATTACAAAGGATTCAAGCTTCTGCTGCACAAGCATTTAGACCACTAACAAACACAGTTTGGAGCAAACTTGACCGCAAGGCAACTGCCGTAGCAGAGTTCACTTTGCGTCAATATCGTACGAAGAATTCTACTTGGGTTGTTTTGGGTATTGGCGTAGTGTTTGTTGCAATGGTGTTGATGTTTTATGGCGAAGCCATGGCTACAGGATTTGAATCAATAGATAACGATGGAGATTCTGAAGATTGGGATGGCGATGGATATCCAACAGGTCAAGAAAGAAAATACAACACTAACCCTTGGGATGGAGATAGTCACCCTGATCCAAATTTAATCCCGCCAGATCCACCTGAAAAGTGGATTGATGAAGATGACATTGATTGGGACGGAGATTACAGTAATTGGAATCAAGGCCATGATGATGATGGAGATTGTACAGGTGAAGGTTGGGTTGACTCCGATTCTTTTGAACTACCTAGGAACCCAGACCGTAATAATGACAATATTGATTGCAATGTTCATTATTCTATGAATTCGACCACTAACACGGTCTATAGAATAAATTCAGACCCTAATGTTGACGAAGATCCCGATGATGAGATATTTCTCAAAGAGTCACTACATAGGGCGTTTGTACTTGGTTTTGGGAAGATTGGATTTGGTTTCTTAATTGGTATTTTCCTTCCACTTTTCCTCGCTACGGGATTAGTTCGTGATGAAATTGAGAATGGTACTTTGCATTACATTATGGGTAAACCGATTGCTAGGGCTGAAATACTTGCTTACCGTTTACTTGGTTATATCGCCATGGTGTGGCCATATTCCACAGTCTTGATTCTCTTGACAGGCCTGATTACTGGCTTCCTTGCTCCATCAGAATCAGTATTTCGCTTCCATGACATGTCAGCTTGGTTAGGTATTCTTCTAGCCTCTTGGCTCGTTATGTTGGCTTATGGCACTATTTTCTGTACCCTTGGAGTAATGAGTCAAAAGTTTGGTCTTTGGATAGCAATAGGGCTTGGAGTATGGGAATTTGCTATGGCCATGTTGTCTTTGGCCGCCCCAAATTTCCCTCTTACATGGTTGTCAATATCTCATTGGGGGATTGAAATAATCAATTGTACCTCTATTTTTGCATATCCTGATCAGAGTTATATGATTCATATGGCAGGCGAAATTAGTTGGGGCTCTGAAATTGCTTTGTCAGGTTTCTATAGTCCGCCAAGTGTAGTTTCTGGAAGTCCATTCATATCATTGTTAATCTCAATATTTGTACTTTTGACTGTCACAATTGGTTCACTATTCGTTGGTCAGTCGAGTCTCAAGAACAAAGAACTCAACTGAGGTATGATGATGTTAAAACCAGGGAAAAATAACTCCCCTGAGAGATTTGAAGGTGATTTTTCATCCTTCTGGCATTTAGATACTTTACCACCACTTAGGCGCCTGTCATGGTGGTGGTGGTGGTGGTTAGTTCTCATTCCTGACCCTGAACGTCCGGGAAGGAGTAAGCAGTTGATGGTGCTTTGGTCAACAAGGGACTGTGAGCGAATTGATGTCAGCGGGCATGACTGGTGGGGTGGTGGACGAACTCATACTGACGAAGAAGGTGGAATTGTATTCCCTGGCATGGTTGCATCTTGGTGGTTTGATGGCAACCAAGTGTTTGAACCACTAGTATTACGGGAGGCCCGCATGGCATCATTACCTGCATCCCACTCTCTTTGGGGCGACAATGAAGGAGAAGGAGGGGGGGCAGTCATACCTCTACTAGATGATGATCTTTCTATGGGTTTAGCAGCAGACAGGAGCCATTTTTGGCTGAAATTATCTTCAGATGATGCTTCAGTTAAAGAAGGGGCACCCAGTTCTTTTTCTTTGAAAATGACGCCTTGGAACAATGAGATTTCAGCTCTAGAGTACAAACATAATGTGTATGCTGCTAACATGGGATACGATATATTGAGAATCCACGGTACAAAGTGCAACGGGGTAATAGATGGTGAGGAGGTTGAAGGGACTGCATACTTCCAAAAAGTAACAGTACAGGCACCTTCAATTCCATGGTTTTGGGGCATGCTTCATTTTGATGATGGATCATACCTTGATTGGTGGTTACCCCACCTTTCTCTTTCGGCCACCGCAAAAGATTCAGAACCTTGGAAACTCAGGGACTTCACCCGTTTACCTCTCACCGGTGCAGGTATGTTCAAGGATTCAGGTAGGCAGAGAACCGAGAAGTTTGAGAGATGTGAAGTAAAACTGATTCAACCAAAAGGAAAAGATGCAGAATATGATTCTGATGGAAATCCACTGCCAGCATTTCACATCAGAATATGGAATGGTCGCACCCAAATAGGGCTACTAGTGAAAGCAGTTGGGAGGGCACATTGGTCATTCAATCAGCCAACTAGGGCCCACATGACCAGTCATTTTACCTACAATGAATATCCATTGGTGGTTGAAAAGATTTCAGTTCTTGACGAAAAGGGTGTTAGAACACTTGATGATTGGGAGTGGATTCATGGAAATGCGGAGCACAGTTGGGGAATATTGCATTAAATCTCATATTGAATAGTATGATATACGGCCGGCCACATGCATGCTATGAGAACGGGGTGTCGAGATGTCAGATGACAGTATTGTAGAAAAAATGAAAACCAAGATTAATCCAGAAAATATTCATCAAAAGTTTGACATGACTTCATTTGAAACCGCATTTTTTTCTTGCCGGCCGACCTTTTTTGCTTTCCTAGCAAAATACGTACTTTGCTTTGTTATTCTAGCAGTCCATCTTTTATTTTGGTGGGTTAATACATCCTCAGGTCTTGATGACGGTGCTAATGGATTTGCGAAATTCTGCTTTTGGTTAGTAGATTTTCTAGGGATGACAGGTTTTGTCTTTTTCATGCTAATAGTTACTTGGGCTAATCGTTTTATGAATTGGTCATCTAGTGGTAGTTGGTATACTACATCACTACTTTTTGTCACATTTACACCAGCATTGTTCACTTTGGACAATATTATAGCAACAGTTTCAGGATGGTTTGGTAGTGAATTTAATGGTGTTATTCCATTCAATTGGAATGATACTTGGTACTTATACTTGGGAATCACTTACTTTACGGTTCTTTTCTGTTTGACTACTTGGTATTGTCGTTCATTCAACTATGGGATTTCAGATCGTGCAGTTTATCTAAAGAAGGATTTCATGCTTAATCACACAATGCACAAGATAGACATGGTTGATATTGACAATATGAAATTAACAGTTCCTTGGTATGGGCGGATTCTTGGATTCGGAACCCTAAACATTCTCACTGGTAGCGGTTTTGGAATTAGGGAACACTCGACTTCAGTATCTGCTGGAAGTGTAACTGATGTTGCATCTGCAGTTTCTGAAGATGTTGGTTTCGTACGGAAAATAATCAGGGGATTACTTTTCGTGATAACCCTTCAAAGGACTCGTGAAGAGATGAATACTGCAGAACCAGAAGATTGTATGTATGGAATTAGAAAACCTTCTGATGTATACAAATTGATTAGTGAACTTAAGGAAGCCATCAGGAGCAAGTCTTCTACAGGACAAGGGACAGCTCAACGAGTCCCTAGTGATGGTGAGGAACCATCCTCCCCTGTAGAGGGCGAAGAAACTCCTACTTCAGAAGGTTCTTCAGAAAGTCTTGACGAACTTGATGCAGATATGAATCTAGGATGATTAACCTAACTCTAGAAGCGTTTGATTCATAGATGAGTTGCTTTTGGCAGGTGACATCACGAGGGATAACAATGAGCGAAGAATTAATGAAAACTGCTATTGAGATGTTTAGAGAGGGAAATTTAGAGGGTGCTGTTGCAGAACTTGAAGAGAAAGCAAAATCGCATCCTGATGTTGCAGAATTACATCATACCTATGCTGAATTTGCAAATATGTTGAATATGGAAGCGCAAGAAGATATCATTCCAGGTGGTAAAATAATGATGTTTTACAAGAAGGCTATGGAACTTGATGAAGAGAAAGATGAATACATTGCAGATTTTGCCGGTTTTGCTTTGGAATGTAGGAGAATACCAATTGCGGTTAAGGAATTCCAAAGATATGCTACACGTCTTGAACT
>Ga0066867_10000430_pt1 | contig 20391 bp, 21 predicted proteins | sample ETN01SmetaG_4_FD_65606 | JGI IMG/M metagenome (GOLD analysis project Ga0066867, IMG submission 65606) | Marine microbial and viral communities from oxygen minimum zone, Eastern Pacific Ocean - ETNP2014F12-01SV261 | ecosystem: Environmental > Aquatic > Marine > Oceanic ... | reverse complement strand
AACTGTGTTTGTTTTTGCAGTACCGCCTGTTGTCACACCACCACCAGCGGATTCTACTCCACCTGTACTTCCGTCCTGTTGAACGTTAGTATTTGTAGGTGTTGATATCGTGCCCGGTGTATACTCAACACCTAATGACAGTCCATTGCCAAAGCTAAATTCAGCAAATACTGACGCATAAGTGTCACCAAAAGCTCCGTATTCCTCTGTTACTGCAGTTCCGTTTGTTTCTTTACCGTAAGCACCAAAACCTTGTTTATTCATAGAAACGCCTATCGCGCCGCCGGTCTGAGTACCGTACACCTCGCCTGCGTTTGCTATAGTAAACATGCACAGTGAAAATAATGAAGCTATTACAACTGTTATTAATTTTTTCATATTTATCTTCCTTAATTAGTATTTTTTATAAAAAACATACCTTTATAACAGTTCATTAGAATAAATTTAAACAAAACTATAAAAAAAATTAAAGTATTTTATTATTGTTGTAATTTTACAACTAAAATACCTATATTTTACAACGTTTTTTTATTAATTAGTGTAGGTTGTATTTTATATTAGCATTAATAAACTCGTAACTTAGCTTGTCTTAATTGCTACATTTTCCAATGGAATCGGTACCACATATTTTCTGATCAGTCCAAATAGCACCATTTAAATTTGCACCTTCAAAATTTGCATCTAAAATATTAGCTGAAGTAAAATTTGCCTCAATTAAATTTGCGTTTTTAAAATTAACTCCTATTAGTGTTGCGCCACTGAAATTTACTTTAGTTAAATTTGAACTCGTAAAGTCAGATTGTTCAAAATTAGCTCCTTGAAGATTAGATTCGTATAAATTTGCTCTAACAAAAGATGACTCTGAAAAGGTACCAAACGATAAAATTGAATTCATCATTATACTTTTGTCAAAATTAACTTGTATAAAACTTGAAAATGATAAATTTGAATTAGGTAAATAACTTCCAGCCAAATCTTGCCCATCTGAAAATCTACAATTTGTATAATCTACACCGTCTCCTATTGGGTCATCACATCCAGCATTTGCATTCAATGAAAATAAAGTAAAAATAATTAAAAATATTATTTTTTTCATCCAATATAATTGTTTAATATACTTAAGATAATAGCAGAAAATACCGTTGGATAAACTAAGTTTTTTTTTGTTACATAAAAAATTAATATTGAAGAAAAAATAACAATTAATCTCATAAAATAGCTGGTTTCGTCAAGTGCACCATTGGGAAATATAAGGATTCTAGATATCAATGCTGCCAATGTTGAGTATGCTAGACAATTAAACCATCTATATATTTTCGATTTTTCGTTAATCTTTTCAGAGGTTAAAACTCCAAAAAATCTTGAAGAATAAGTTGCCAATGATGTAACAATAATAGCAAATATAATATTAACTACCATTGTTCTCTCCAACTAAAAAAGCTATTGTACCTGCTATTATTCCACCAAATAATATACACCACTCCGGGGATAAAAAGTAAAAACAAGGACCAAGAATTGCACCTGAAACAATTGCAATCGATATACTCTTTGTTTTCATAACTCCAATCATTGCACACATAAAATATATTGGATTTACTATTGTCAAACCTATCATCATATCTTTATTTAAATAATCGGCAGAAAAATATCCAATTGCGGTTGAAAAAATTCCAATTAACCAAGTTGAGGTTCCAACTCCTAACCAAAAATCTATTCTGTGTTTCTTATCTATTTTTTCATAATTACTTTTCATAATTAGCCATGATGAAACAGCCACAAAATGGCAGGATAAATAATATTTCCATCTTGGCTGATTTTGATGCATGACTAATGGCATTAAAGAAACTGTCATTGGATATAATCTTGTATTTACTAACCATACTGCTAAAAAAATATTTATAAGTGATGCGCCTATCAACATAGACTCGGCCATAACCAAAGATCCTGGTAGTGCATAAGTTAAAAAAGTTGAAAAAATACTTTCTTGAATAGTAAAACCTAAATTTTTTAGTAAAGCACCTATTGCAATAAAACTCGCACCTAAAGCTATTGCCGGGCTATTAAATCTTTTTACTGATGAAAGACCTTTTAAGAAAATCTTATAATTAATCATCAACCGCCTAGGAAAAGTCTACCAACATCTGGGTTTTTGAGTAGATCATCTCCTGAACCTGCTATTGCTGTTTGTCCTGAAACTAGAACATAACCTATATCTGCAAACTCTAATCCTTTCTTTGCATTTTGTTCTACTAGGATTATAGTTTTCTTTTCATTTTTTTGTAGATCTTCTAAAATTTCAAAAACCATTTGAATATATCTTGGCTCTAAACCTATTGAAGGTTCATCTACTAATAATATAGAAGGTTTCATAACTAAAGCTCTCGAAATCTCTAACAGTCTTCTTTCACCGCCAGATAAAACTTTTGCAGGCTGATTTCTTCTGTTTTTTAATCTCTCATATTTTTGCAGAACTTTTTCTGCTTCTTCAAATGACTCTTCAGTTTTATCTTTTGTATATCCACCCATTAATAAATTCTCCTCTACTGTCATATCTGGAAAAACTGAATTATCTTGAAGTATATAAGCTATTCCTTGCGATTTTAATTTTTCAGCTGGCGTTAGATTGGTAATTTCTTTTCCGTCTATTTCAATTTTGCCAGAAAAAATATTTGTAAATCCATAAATTGAGTGAAGAATAGTTGATTTGCCCGCCCCATTAGGGCCTATCAAGCATAACGATTGTGCTTTACTAACATATAAATCTAGATTGTGAAGAATTTCCATTTTTCCATATCCAGCAGATAGGTTTTTGATTGTTAAATGTACATTTTCATTTGATAATTTTTTCAAATCTTCTGCTTTTGGTGCATCTCCAAGAACTTCATATTGATTTGTCATTATTGTGCCCCCAGATAAGCATCAATTACTCTATTATCATTCTTTATTTCTTCAGGAGTTCCGTTAGCTAACATTTTTCCGTGAGCTAAACAAAATATGCTCTCTGCTAATTGCATAATTACTTTCATATTATGTTCAATTACAAGTAGGGTAATTCCAAAATCTTGATTAACTTTTATAAGTCTATTAATAATTCCGTTTATTAATGTAGGATTTATCCCTGCTGTTGGTTCATCTAGCAATAACATTTCTGGTTCATTCATTAATGCCATTGCAAGTTCTAATAATTTTTGTTGACCAAAAGATAGATCTCCTGCTCTTAACTTTCTTTTTTGATATAACCCAACAAAGCTTAATAGGTTTTCAGCTTTTTCTGTTAAATTTTTAGGTATCTGAGAAAATATTTTGACTAAACTCTCGTCGCTTGCCTTGTGACTAATAAGCATGTTTTCTACACAATTTAATTTTCCATATATTCTTGTTTGTTGAAATGTTCTCAACAAACCAAGCTTAGCAATTATCGGAACTGGTAGTTCTGAAACTTCTTTACCATTAAATTTTATAGACCCTTGATCTATAGGATAGGTGCCAACGATAGAGTTAAACAAGGTTGTTTTTCCAGATCCATTAGGACCTATTAGACCAACGATTTTTCCTTTATCAACGGACATAGAAATATCAACATTTGCTTTTACACCTCCAAATGATTTGCTCACATTGTTTACTTCTAGAATTGTCACTTAAGTTCTACCTGCGCCTTTCGATCAGCCTCATCAATTACTTCACCAAATCTCCCAGGATATTTTTCTCTGAGCCAACCCATAATTCCTTCTGGAAAATAAATTACAATTACAACAATCAAAACTCCTAGGGCAACATATTGCCAGCCAAGGAAGAAAGTCCAAAAACCTTCTTTAAATATATGAAATATAGTTGCGCCAATAACTGGTCCCCATAAAGTTCCTTTACCACCTAATATTGCCATTAAAACCATGAATACTCCCATCTCTCTTCCGTCAAATGCAACATCAGTGGAATCTATGTACCCGACAAGACCCCCCATTATTCCACCTGCAAGGCCACAGAAAAATGCTGAAATCATCCAACCAATAATTTTATATTTCATTGTTTGAATTCCCATCGCTTCAGCTTTATCTTCATTGTCTCTTATTGCATTAAGGACCAATTTAAATCTGGTTGAGTAAATAGATTTGACTACAATAAATGTGAGCACAAGTGCAACAAAGCTACAAAAATAAAAAAATTCACCTCTTGCTTCAAGGCTTCCTATGTTTGGAAATGGTGGAGTTGTAAAACCTTGTCCTGCTCCAATGATTTCTATTCCGCCTGAAATTTCACCAGCGGCAACACCTAAACCTAATGTGCAAATTGCAAAATAATGTCCTCTTAATCCTAAAATTGAATATCCTATTAATCCTGCAACTATCGCTGGTACAAGTGCAGCAACAGCTAAACCAGCAGCAATACCTTGAAAAAATTGAGCAGGAGTATGAACAAACGTTTTCTCTCCACCACTTTCAGTCCATTCAGCTAAAGGAAAAAACATTCCCACCTGAACAGATGCACAAAGATACATGCCTAGTCCATAGAATAAGATATTACCAAACGAATTATATCCCATTTCACCACCCTGAATATTCCAGGTTATTGCTAGAATTATTAAAACACAAAGTATTGATAATTGAACTTTGAATGCTGGAAAAATAAATGGAGCAACTAACCCAAAAATTAAAATTGATAAATAAATTATTAAATTTTTATTTATCATTTTAAATACTCTCTTTTCTTAGAAAGTTTAAATCTTCTGTAAACTAAAATTAAAACTAACAATAAAAATACAGATCCAATTCTAAATTCTGTTCCTAGTATATAGTCTGCAAACTCCTCAAATACACCAAGACCCATGCCTGATAATGCTACCCCGGGTAAGTTTCCTAATCCTGCAACAATCACAATCATAAAAGATCTAATTGTGTATGGTAATCCCATATAAGGATGAATAGTAAATGTAATTGAAATAAGTGCTCCCGCTACTCCACATAGAGCTGCATTTATTCCAAAAGTTGCTGCATATACTTTCTCAGTATCGACGCCTAAAATCTTTGCTGCTCTTGCATTCTGGGCCGTTGCTCTGATTGCTCGTCCAAGTTTGGATTTCTTCATATAAATAACTAAACCGATTGCAAAAATAATACTTATGATAGCTGCAAATATTTTTGAATTAGGTAAAGTTACAGAGTTATCAAATAACATGGTTGTTCCATAACCAGAAGTTGCAAGAACAACATCTGCACCAAATGCAAAATTCATTAGTTGCATAAAAAGAATACTGATTCCAAATGTCGCTAGAATTGATATAAATAAATCTCTATCAACAACTTTATTGATAACTAATTTGTAAATTCCAATACCCACAAAATACATAATTATTGGCGAAACTATTACTCCCCATGCAGGGTGAATTCCGTAAAGGTACATGAAGTATGCAATATAACCCCCAAGAATTACAAGATCGCCTTGTGCAATATTAATAATATTCATTACTCCCCATTGAAGGGCCATTCCATATGCAATTAAAGCGAATAGAATACCAAGAAGAATTCCATCTATTGATGCTTGGACTATTAAAATCGGTGCTTGAAAAATTAGTAAGTCCATAGAATTTTAATTAAAAAAAATGCCCCCTGAATTTTAGGGGGCATAAAATATTAGTTTTTATCTTTCAGACCACTTAGGTACTGGATGAACTAACTTAGCAGAAGCCCACTTAAGCGGAGCAACAACTTTGTTTTCACATTTTCCAGAGCTATCACAGATAACTTGGAATAATACCATTGGTTTAGAAACGTTTTGACCGCCTGAAGCAAATTTTATGTTTCCATAAAAAGTTTGCATATCAGTAGCTGCAAGAGCATCTCTTACTTTCTTTTGATCGAAAGAATTTGCTCTTTCAAAAGCATCTTTGAAAACCAATAAAGCAGCTGAAGACTCAGCAGCTTGATATGGTGGTGCATATCCAAACTTTTTAGTAAAGTCTGCATCATATGTCATGCCGTCTTTAAACCATTTATCTTTATAAGTTAAAGTTTTATGCCATTGAGAAGCGCACAAAGCGTACTGAGAATTTCTACCATGTTGTTTAGATAGTTTTGCAGCATCGCAGTGCGTCATTGCAAGCATTGGAACATCAACTTTCATTTCAGCGATTTGTCTGATAGCAGTTAAGGCTCCTTTTGTATGACCTGATATAACTAAAACATCAGGTTTAACGGCTTTTACTTTAGCTAAAGTTGCCGCCATATCATTAAGTTCTTTTGGTAATTTATCGTCAATTACAATTTCAGATCCAGTGTCTTTTGCGGCATCTAAAATACCCAATCGAACGTCTTGAGAAAAAGCGTCTTGCTCAAAAGCTTGTGCTATTCTTACGCCTTTGCCACCATTTAATTCAACAGCAGTTCTAATAGCTACGTCTAAATATAAGTTTGCTGGTGCTAACACTGCAAATAAATATTTATATCCTTTAGTAAATAAAGATCTAGATGCACCATTTGCTTCAACCATTGGAACTCCATACTTTTCAGTAACTGGAGCCATAGCTTTTGTTAAACCTGAACTGTAAGGTCCAAGCATAAATTCAACTTTATCTTGGCTTATTAATCTTTCTGCAAGTTGAGCCGCTCTCTTAGGATTTGATTCATCATCATAGTAAATAATGTCAAATTTATAAGTTTTTCCACCAACTTTAACTCCACCCATACTGTTAATTCTCTCAACAGCCAAATTGTAACCGTTTTGAGTATGAACACCATTAGATGAATATTTTCCTGTTAGTGAAACAGCGGCGCCTAAAACAATTTTATCTCCTACAACTTTTGCAAAAGAAGCAACAGAAGTTGCTAATAAAATAGCAATCGCAGAAACAAATGTAATTATAAAGTTTCTAAGTTTCATGTATTCTCCTTTAATTAATTAATTATTGTTGAATTAAACTATTAATTAATCAAAAAAACAATAAGCACATTGTGTAATTGACGCATATCAAGATATCAGTACTGCTGAGAAATTGTAATAATTAGTGCAATTATAACTAAAACACACGCTGAAATTGTGTTTATTATTTTTGGGTTTGTTTTTAACCAAACAATAAGTTTGTTTGCAAGAATTGCATAAGCAACTAGAGATAAAAAATCTAAAACCATATAAGTTGAAATTAAAATAAGAAATTGCACAACATAATTTCCAGAAAAATCAATGAACTGAGGGAAAATAAATGGAAAAAACATCCAAGCTTTTGGACTTGTTCCGGCAACTAAAAAACCATCTTTAAAGAATGAAAAAAAACTTTTTGATGTAAAAATTATTGAATTAATATCTTTTGGCCTGCTTTTGTAAATATCATAAGCTAAATAGCACAAATAAATTATTCCTATCCATTTAAATAAATTCAAAAATAATGGATGATCAGAAAAAAAAGATCCAATTACAAAAATTACTAAAGTCGCTTGAATAAAATTTGCAGTAATATCTCCTAATGCGGTCCAAATACAATTTCTAACTCCATAATTCATTGAATATGAAATTATAACTATTCTGGGAGTGCCAGGTGTAATGAATAAAAAAATTATAATTTGTAAAAAAAGAAAGAAATCTAAAGGAAGCATTTTTCAAGAGATAGTCCTAATGAACCGGGAGCTAAAAATGGCTAAGTAGGACTATCCAGTATAGAGCATATCATGTTCAATAAAATTTGCATTATAGATTTTATTAGGGTTTATTTAATTTTTTGAAAAATCTAATATTCTGGAGACCTGCGTCAAAAATTCAGAGCTAAATATTGATGGATCAGATTGGGTCATCTGGACAGCTTTGGCCGATAGGGCCACATTCGAAGAAATTAAAAAAAAATAAAAATGACTTTATTTAATAGAGTCTAGCCAAGAAATAAATTTTTCATCTGAAAAATCTACCCTGCCTATAATTCTTGCTATTTCATTCTTATTTTTATTGAAAATAACTGTTGTAGGAATTCCTCTTATAGAAAAAACTTTTATTAATTTTAATTCTTCGTCGAAATAAATATTTAAGTTTATAATATTTAAATCATCATAAAATTTATCTGTATTTTTTAAGTTTTTATCTTCTAAATTGATTGGAAAAACAAATATTCCATCTTTTGCATGTAATTTATCTAAAGAAGACATTTCTTCTTTGCATGGAGCACACCACGTAGCCCAAAAGTTTAAAATATATATTTCATCTGAATTAATTTTCTTTAAATCTATTTTGCTACCATCTCTATCTTGAAAAATGATTTCTTTATGTACTTTAGGCTTGTCCAGAACTAAAATATTTTTAAATTGTGGTTTTTCTTTAGCAAAAGCATTTAAAAATAAAAATAAAGTTAAAATAATTAAATAATTAACCTGTTTCATAAAATTCTAATAGCATTAATAAGATAATAATATAGTGGAAAAAAAAAATTTAATAATTATATAACGCATATGAAAAATATTACCATTTATACAGGCTCTTTCTGTAATTTTTGTGAAGCGGCAAAAAAATTATTAGCAAGAAATAATCTTACATATACAGAAATAGATATCTCAACAGAAGATGGATTGAGAGATGAAATGATAAAAAAAGCAAATGGTAAAAGAACTATTCCCCAGATATTTTTTAATGATCACCATGTCGGTGGCTATATAGAGTTAAGAGAACTAGAAAAAAATGGCGAATTAATTAACTTATTAAAATAATTATATAACAATAATTATTTCAGTTTAAAAGTTAAACATATACCATTATTACAATATCTTTTTCCAGTAGGATCAGGTCCATCTTCAAATATATGGCCATGATGTCCCCCACATTTTTTACAATGATATTCTGTACGGGCATATCCTAATAAATAATCAGTTTTTGTTTCAAAAACATCTGACAAGGATTGGCAGAAAGAAGGCCATCCAGATCCACTTTCATATTTTGTTTTAGATTCGAATAATTTTACACCACAACTTGCACAATGATATGTGCCTTCTCTTTTTTCATGATTTAGCTCACTTGATCCAGGAGGTTCTGTTCCCTCTTCGAAAAAAACTAAATTTTGTTCTGCTGTCAGGTTTGGATTTTTTTTGGTCATAAAACTATAGATAATTCCATTAATTTTCTATAACTCTAACTGGCTTTCCAGATATGCAGGACTCTAAATTTTCAATCATCTGATTATAAAAAGTAGAATAATTTTCTGCAGTAACATAACCTATATGCGGCAATATCAAAGCATTTTGAACAAATCTCAACTTATGGGTTTCTGGCAATGGTTCTTTTTCATAAACATCAATTCCAGCACCCGCAATTACATTTGTTGATAATGCAATTATTAAATCATCTTCATTAATAATTGGTCCACGCGATGTATTAATTAAGTAAGCTGTTTTTTTCATTTTATCAAATTCTTTTAAAGTTATACAATCTTTATATCTTTCTCCTCCTTGTACGTGAATTGAAATAAAATCTGAATTTCTAACCAAATCTTCTTTTGTTGATGGCAACACTTCTAATTCTGTGCACTTATCTAAATTCAAATTTTCACTCCAAGCAATAACTTGCATTCCAAATGCTTTTGCAATTTTTGCAACCTGTGAACCTACTCTTCCTAAACCAATTAACCCTAATATTTTTCCTTTTAATTCAACTCCAACAGTAGTCTGCCAATATCCTTGGTACATATTATCTATTTCAGTTTTAAAATTTCTAGCCAAACCTAAAATTAAAGCCCAAGTTAATTCACAAGTCGGGTTAACATTAATGTCAGTGCCGGTTACTATGATCTTTCTTTTTTTGGCAGCTTGTAAATCAATAGCCTTATTCCTCATTCCGCTGGTAATAATATATTTTAAATTTTTTAAATTACTTATTAAGTTAGAAGTAATATTGGTTCTCTCTCTCATTATTAATAATGCTTCGTACTCTTTTAATTGCTCTATAGCGTCACCTTCATCAGCAAAAGGCTCATTAAAAACTCTAATTTCATATTTCGCTGATAATTTTTTTAGATCCACAAATTCTTGTGACGCATTTTGATAATCATCTAATATTGCAACTTTAAGCATTTAATTTTTTTTTATTTGAAAGTGTTATACCTGCAATAATAAATATTGCTCCCCATATATGGTAAAACATAAATTTTTCATCAAAAAAAATAATTGCCATAAAAGAACCAAATACTGGCATTAAATGTAGAAATACACCCGCTCTATTAGCGCCAATAATTCCAATTCCTTTAATCCAAAAAAAGAAAGATGCTAGCCCTGGAAAAATAACTACATATGACAGTGTCAGAACAAATGGTTTACCAATTATAATTTGATTTCCGAAATTCATTTCTAAAATATAAATTGGAGTTAAAAATATTAAACCTGTTATAATAACTACTTCTAATAAAGTTATTTGTGAAATTTTATATGTTTTTTTTTTGAGTAATGCAGAGTAAAGTGCCCAGGCAAACATCCCTGATGCCATTATCAAATCTCCTTTATTAAAAGCTAGATTTATTATCAAATTTAAATCAGATTTTGTTATAATAAATATTACTCCTAAAAGAGATAAAATTACTCCCAATATTTGAAATTTGTTTGTTTTTTCAATACCTAAAATAGAAGATATAAACATAATCCACACTGGAATTGTAGAAATCATCAATACTCCACTAATTACTTGCATATAATATAATGAATAATAAACAGCTGAATTAAAAATAGTTATACTTGTAATTCCTAAAACTATAAAAAAACCAATATTGTTAAAAATATAATTTTTTTTTTTTAAAATTTCTCTTATTGTAAATGGAAAAAGAATTAACCCTGCAAATAACCATCTAAAAAAATTTAATGAGAATGGAGGAATTTCATAAGTACTGGCTGCTTTTCCAACAATAAAATTACCCGACCAAAATAGCGTTGTCAGTACCAATAAAATATATGCCAAGTTATTTTTATTTATCACAAAATTAAGAAAATCTTAAAGAACTATAAGGTTGTAAATCTAAATTCATTTTTTCGTTTGCAATCATTTTAGAGATAATTTTGCCAGATATAGCACCCAATGTCCAGCCGAGATGATGATGACCAAAAGAATAATATACATTTTCATAATTTTTTGACGGACCAATCACTGGTAGAAAATCTGGTAAAGTTGGCCTAAATCCAAGCCACTCATCTTCGTGATCTTCTTCTTCTGGAATGCCATTTAACATATCTTTTGCACTCAAGATTAAATTTTTAATTCTTGATTTTGACAATGGATTATTTAAACCACCAAATTCAACAGTTCCTACAACTCTTAAACCTTGTTCCATTGGAGTTATTCCAAATCCTCTATCGGACCAAACAACAGGCCTCGATAATAAATTTTCATGATTTTTGAAATGAACATGATAACCTCTCTCCGTATCTAAAGGAATTTTTTCATGAAGTTGATCTGTTAACCTTTTAGAAAAAGCTCCGCATGCAATTATTAGTTTATCAAACAAGAAACGTTGAGCGTCTGATCTTAAAACAGGTTTTTTTTCATCAAAATCTAAATCTTGAATATTTAATTTTAAAAATTTTCCACCTTTAGTGGTAAAATTTTCTAATAATTTTATAAGAATTTTTTTTGGATTTCTCGCATGTCTTGCATATTTAAAAAAAACTCCACCATGATAAAATGGTTTTATATTAGGTTCAAGGTCATGAATTTCTTTTGGAGTTAGTATTTGCTGATCAACACCTAATTTTTCCCTAATATTTATTTCTAATTCTCTACTTTTAAGACCTTTCTTCTCCCAAACATAAATGATTCCATTATTTGCTACTAATCCATCTAAATCTATATCTTGAAATAATTCATCAAAAGCATCTAAGGATAAATCTAATATTTGATGCATAAATTTAGCTGTATGCAGCATTTTTGTTTTTGAAGAGTTAAAAATAAATCTTGTAAACCAAGGTATCATTTTAGGAATATAACTCCATTTAAGTGCCAAGGGCCCACGATTACTTAAAAGCATTGTCGGTACATTTGATAAAATATCAGTTCTATTTAATTGGAGTAATGCGTATGGAGAGAAATGTCCTGCATTTCCGTATGATGCTGAATTACCACCAGGCTCATCTCTATCAAATAAGGTTACATTAAAACCTTTTTTTTGAAGAAACAGAGCTGTACAAACGCCTTGTATTCCAGCACCAATAATTGCAATTCTTTCTTTTCTTTCCATGATGCAATCTAGTAAAAATTGTAATTTACTATCAGGTGACAAATTGATCCTGTTGAAAATGTAATTTATAGTTGTAGTCAGTTAATTATTTCTCTTGAATATATCCTGATACTCATAACTATACCTAGGGCTATCATCATAGATAACATTGATGATCCACCATAAGACATGATTGGAAGAGGTGATCCAACTATTGGAAGCATGCCTAATACCATCAACATATTTACCGAAATATAAAAAAATATAGAAATTGCGAATCCATAACAGAAAAATTTTCCAAAATAATTTCTTGAGTTTGATCCAATAATTAAAATACGTATAATTATAAATGCATACAGAAGAAGTAGCAAAACTGATCCAACGAAACCAAATTCTTCCGAAAATAATGTGAAAATAAAATCAGTATGTTTTTCTGGTAAAAAATCTAAATATCCCTGGGTACCTTTTAAGAAACCTTTCCCAGTTAAACCACCTGAACCCACTGCTATTTTAGATTGTATAATTTGATAGCCTGCACCTAATGGATCTCTATCTGGGTTAATAAAAGTTAAAATTCTTAATTTTTGATAAGGTTGTAACATAGAAATTACAAATGGAAATAAAATGACCAAACCTAATAAAGAGTAAACAATATATTTGATATTTATTCCAGCCAACCAAATGACAGCAATACCACTTAATGCAATTAATACTGAAGTTCCTAAATCTGGCTGACTTAAAACCAACAAGATTGGAATTATTAATATTATAAAAGGTATTATAAATTTTTTAATAGTATTCACCGCTTCAGGTTGAACTCTATGATAATATCTGGCTAAAAAAACAATTATTGCTATTTTCATTAACTCTGATGGTTGAAGATTTAAAAAATATAAGCTTATCCATCTTTGAGATCCAGATACAGTTGTGCCAAAGTAAGTTGCACTTATAAGCAGTATTAAAACTATAAAATAAAATAGAAAACTTAAAGAAAAATAATGTTTTATATTGATAAATGACAAAATAATCATTAACACAAAAAATATACCAAATCTTAATGCGTGGTTAAAACTATGATAAAATTTTCCGTCACTTATATCGGTAGAATACATTGCTACAATACTTATTGCCCCGAGAAGAATTATTGAAATTAATAAATAAAAATCTAAAGATCTAACTTTTTGAAAGAACGATCTATCGCCAAATGTGCTATAACTTTTCATGAAATTAATGTATCGTCTATTCTAATTTTTTCCCTCACTTCATGTCTATCAATTATTTTTTTAAATAATTTTTTTGCAATTGGTGCTGCAACTGAGCTTCCAGAGCCGCCATGCTCAACCAATACAGTTAATGCATATCTTGGATTTTTATATGGACCAAATGCAGTGTACCAAGCATGATCTCTTTCTTTGTAAGGAATTTGATTTAACTTTAGATCTAGATCTCGTTCTGCCTCAGTAATTCTTTTTACTTGGGCTGTGCCAGTTTTTCCTGCAAATTGATATTTTGGATCCTCAATCCTAGAAGAATATGACGTACCATAAATCTCATTAGTTGACCTAAACATACCGTCTAAAACAAATTTGACGTTTTCTTTATTCCTAACTAGCGAAGGATAATCTGTTGGAAAATTAAGATCTTCATTATTTTCCATTTGTTTTTTTATTAACTTGATATTTTTATTATTATCAGGAATTATTGTAGGATAAATTTTGTTACCCCCATTCGCAAGTTGAGCAGTCATTAAAGTTAATTGAAGTGGTGTAGTTTGAATATACCCTTGTCCTATTCCAGTAATTAAAGTTTCACCTAAATACCAATTCTGACCAATTGCCTCTTTTTTCCATTTAGTAGATGGAACAACGCCTTTTTTTTCATTATCAAAAAAATCTTTAAGAACAATATTTCCAAGCCCAAATTTTCTTGCAGTTTCGTTTAATCTATCAACACCTAATAACCTTGCTACTTCATAAAAGTATATATCGCATGATTGCTTGATTGCATTTTTTAAAGTCATATAACCATGACCTTTTTTTTTCCAACAATGAAACTTCTGACCATAAAAATCGATAGTATCAGTACATCTAACTGTCATGCTTGGTTTAATTACATCATGTTCAAGTGCGGAAAGTGCAACAAGCGGTTTTATAGTTGACCCTGGTGAATAAAGTCCTGAAATAGTTTTATTAACCAAAGGCTTAGATGGATTTGCATTTAAATCTTTCCATTCTTTTGATCCTATTCCATATAAAAAATCATTTGGATTAAACGAAGGAGAAGAATTCATTGCAACAATCTCTCCAGTATAAATATCCATTATACTTATTGATCCTGCTTTATGTCTTAATAACTCAGTTGTATAATTTTGTATTTCAGTATCTATAGATATTCTTAATGAATTTCCTTGATTCCCGTTTTGAACTTCCAACTGGTTAATTCTTTTTCCATAAGCATTAACTTCGAATCTTTGAATGGTATTTGTTCCAATTAATTCAGTTTCAAAAGTTTTTTCAAGTCCATTTTTCCCAACTCTTAATCCAGGTACATATCTATCACTTATTACTTCATTCGAAGATAAATCATTTTGACTTGCATAAGCAACATAACCTAGCACATGCGAATAGCTTTCATTGTAAGGATAGCTTCTACCAACAGAGATAACTGGTTTTAGACCGGGTAGATCGTATAAATAATAATTTATTTTTGAAAATTGATTCCATGATAAATTGTCTGAAACAATAATTGTTTTCCAAGGTTTTTGTTTATTTTTTACTTTATAAATTTTATTAACATCTTTATCAGTTAAATTTAATATTTGTTTTACTCTCATAATTAATACTCGAAAATCTTCAACTTGTTCCGGTATAACATGAAGTTCATAAACATCTAAATTTCCAGCAATAGTTTTGCCAAAATAATCTTTAAACTCTCCTCTTATTGGTGGAAGTTTATTTTCTCTTATTCTGTTTTTGTCTGAAAGAGTTAGGTATTTTTTATTTTGCTCAACTTGTAAATAAAATAAACGACTTACTATTCCAAAAAAAACAACAGCTTTTGCTGTTGAAGCAATAAACATTCGTCTGTTTATTAGTTTTGATCTTCTTATATTTGATCCAATTCCATCACCAAGCATTTTAAACACTCATAGGTTTTAAATAGTTAAATATTCTAGCAAATAAAAAATATAACAAAAAAGTAAATGTTATATTCACCAATATTTCAAAAAAAATAATTTCAATAGAAAATATAAAGCTTAAGATTGATGCATTTAATGAATTAGCAAATAATAGTGCAACTAAAAAAACAATCGAGTCTTTAAATACATTAGGTCTTAAAGTTATATTTCTAAGATATGCTGCAAAAGCAATTATTGTTAAATATATAAATGAGCTTACACCTATAGGATAACCCAAAGTTACATCGTTAAGAATTCCAGAAATAAAGATTAGTCCATTACCTATATAATCTGGATCCTTTAAACTCCAATAAAAAATAATAATAAACGGTAGGTTAAATGATAATAATCCTAAACTTGCAACATCAATATCAAATTCATTTAAAACAGAAAAATATAATAATATTAAAGGAAAATGTTTTAATAATTTATTTAATAATTTTATTTTTTTTTGAACCATCCTATTCTTTTTGACCTTCAATTGATTGAATTATTACGTATGTTATTTGGGATAAATCAGAAAAAAATTCTACTGCAAATGTCTCTAAATTGTTATTTATTTTTCCGATTGGTAAACCTGCTCTAAAATTTCCTCCAGAACCAGATGTATAAACAATAGTTTTCTCATCTAAAATTAATTTATTTTTTGAATATTTAATTTTTCCATAGTCTTTACCAGTGCCACTCAAAATTGATTGAAAACTGCCTGGTTCTAGAACAACTGGAATATTGCTATTTAAATCTGAAATTAAAATTGCTCTCGATGTTGTATAGTTTACTTCAATTATCTGTCCTATAAGATAATTTTTTTCTAATACAACCATCCCTTTTTTTATTCCATCTCTGCTGCCTTTATTTAAAATAATTGATTTTAAATATTTTCCTTCTTTACCAATTAAAACTTTTGAAATAATTCCTTCTGAATTATAAATATTTTCTCCTATAAGTTCTTTTAATTTTTTGTTTTCATTTTCGAGAAATATATAATTTAATTTTTTACTATTTAATTTATCAATTTGATTTTTTAAATTTTGATTTTCTTTATAAACATTGAAATACTCTGACAAAAATCTAAGGGAATCATTTATTTTTTTTTCTGGATAACTTACCATTGATGACAGTCTATAAGTTGCTTCATTAACACCAATTTTTATATATTTAATTCCAACATAATTTAAGTTGGATAAAAAAATTAGAAAAATTGAAAATAATATTAGCGCAAGTAGTGAAAATTGTTGTTTGTTACTTTTTTTTAGAAAAGCAGATCTAACGGCAATTACAAAGTCATCTCTGCTTGATGCCATTTATCTTAATACTCTGTAAGCATTGGAGAAAAAATTTCCTCTTGATCTAAAGCTTTTCCAGTTCCTATTGCAACACAAGCTAAAGGATCTTCTGCTATGTGTACAGGTAGGCCAGTTTCTTTGGAGAATCTTTTATCAATATTTTTTAATAGAGCGCCACCTCCAGTTAATGTTAATCCCATATCAACTAAGTCAGCCGAAAGTTCTGGTGGCGTATTTTCTAAAGCCATCTTAATTCCGCCAATCATTTCTTTAAGAATTGGATTTAATGCTGCAGCTGTATCTTCCTCAGTTACATTAATTTCTTTTGGTGTACCAGATCTTATATCTCTCCCCTTTACTGGATACTTATTGCTATTTGTTGGTATGGCTGTTCCAACTTCTTTTTTAATTTTCTCAGCAGTACTATCTCCAATTAACAAATTATATTCTTCTCTCATATAATTTTGTAAAGATACATCCATTGCATCGCCTGCGATTCTTAGTGATTTAGAATAAACAACGCCACCTAAAGACATGACAGCTATCTCGGTTGTTCCGCCGCCTATATCAATTACCATTGAACCTGTTGCTTCTGAAATTGGAAGACCGGCTCCAATAGCTGCTGCGATCGGTTCTTCAATTAATTGAACTTTTCTTGCACCTGCGGCTAATGCGCTGTCTTGAATTGCTTTTCTTTCAACTGGCGTTGATCCTGTTGGAACACATATTAAAATTCTCGGATTTGCAAATGTGCTACCTTTGTGAACTTTTTTAATAAAATGTTTAATCATTTCTTCAGTAACTATAAAGTCTGCAATTACTCCATCTTTCAATGGTCTTATAGCTTGAATATTTCCAGGCGTTCTTCCAAGCATTGTTTTTGCTTCATCACCAACTGCTAAAACTGTCTTTTTTCCTTTATTATCTGCTACAGCAACAACTGATGGCTCATTTAGAACTACTCCTTTATTTTTTAATACAACAAGCGTATTTGATGTACCAAGATCTATTGACATATCTTGTGACCATATTCCCGTAATCTTACTAAAAATACCCATTTTATATTCCTCTCACTTTACTATCATATGCTTCAGAAAATTTAAAACTATCTGGAGCTGTTTTGTTTCTTTTTATAATCATTTTATTTAAAGCATTAATGTAAGCATTTGCAGACGCAACTAATGTATCAGTATCTGCCGCTTGTCCAACAGTTGTTTTTCCTTTTTCCTCAATTCGAACACTAACAGTTGCTTGAGCATCGGTTCCTTCCGTTACAGCATGAACTTGGTATAACTGTAAATTTACATCATGAGGATAAAGTGTTTTTATACATTTAAATATTGCATCTACTGGCCCATCTCCAGTCTCAGATGCTTTTTTTATTTCCCCATAAACTTCTAGTGTCATATCGGCTCTTTGTGGTTCACCTGTACCAGCAAATACTTTTAAAGATTTAAGGCTTATTACATTGTCTTCTTTAATTAAGCTATCATCTACCAAAGCCGCTATATCATCATCATAAACGTGTTTTTTCTTATCAGCTAAAACTTTAAATTTTCCAAAAGCAGTTTGAATAATGTCATCTGTAATATCCGCATAACCAAGTTCAGTTAGTTTGTCTTTAAATGCATGTCTTCCAGAATGTTTTCCCATAATTAAGGAAGTTTTTTTAACTCCTACGCTTTCTGGAGTCATAATTTCATAAGTATTTCTATTTTTTAACATTCCATCTTGATGAATTCCTGCTTCATGTGCGAAAGCATTTTTTCCAACAATTGCTTTATTAAATTGAACTGGAAAAGTTGCATTTGAAACTACTTTTGAAGCTTTGCTTAATAAAGTGGTGTTAATTCCTGTTTCGTATGGCATCAAATCATTTCGCGTTTTTATTGCCATAACAATTTCTTCAAGAGATGCATTGCCAGCTCTCTCTCCAATTCCATTAATTGTACATTCAACTTGTCTTGCACCAGCAGAAACTCCTGCTAGAGAATTTGCAACTGCTAAACCTAAATCATTATGACAATGAACAGATAAAATTGCTTTATCAATATTTGGAACTTTGTTCATCAAGGTTTGAATAATTTTTGTAAATTCAGATGGGACTGTATAGCCCACTGTGTCTGGAATATTTATTGTTTTAGCGCCACATTTAATTGCAAGCTCAACTGTCTTGCACATGTAATCCATGTCAGTTCTTGTTCCATCTTCGCACGACCATTCAACATCATCGGTAAATTTTCTAGCATAAGTCACATGTTCTTTAATTGACTCATAAACATCTTCTGAAGATTTGTTTAACTTGTGTTTCATATGTAGTGGGCTAGTTGAAATAAATGTATGAATTCTAAACCTTGGCGCATGTTTTAATGCTTCATAGCATCTGTCTATATCTTTTTTAGAATGTCTTGACAAACCTGCTGGAATTGATTTTTTTAAAATTTTACTTACCTCAGATGTTGCTTCAAAGTCTCCAGGTGAAGCAATTGGAAAACCAGCTTCTACAATATCAATTCCAAGTTCATCAAATACTCTTGCAATTTGGATTTTTTCTTCCAAACTCATTGATGCTCCTGGAGATTGCTCGCCATCACGCATCGTGGTATCAAATATATAAACTCTATTTTTATCAGTCATTTTTAATTATTTTAGCCGAGGTATACTACTATCTCTAGCACAGATTGCAAAATAAATTAGAGATTTTTTCTGAATTTAATAATTAATTTTTATCACTATCTATTAATTTCTTCTTAGCAATCCATGGCATAAGAGCCCTTAGCTCTGCTCCAACTTTTTCAACTGGGTGCTCTGCCAATTTTTCTCTAGTCTTTAAAAAATTCTTTTGGCCATTTTTACATTCATCCATCCAATCTTTAGTAAACTTTCCTGATTGAATATCAGACAAAACTTCTTTCATTCTTTTCTTTGTTTCTTCTTTATTAATAATTTTTGGACCTGTAACGTACTCGCCGTATTCAGCAGTATTAGAGATTGAATAGTTCATGTTTGCAATTCCACCTTCATAAATTAAATCAACAATTAATTTAACTTCGTGAACTGTTTCAAAATATGCCATTTCTGGTTCATATCCTGCTTCAACTAAAGTCTCATATCCATTTTTAATTAACTCAACCAAACCACCACAAAGCACAGTTTGTTCACCAAATAAATCTGTTTCTACTTCGTCTTTAAATGTAGTTTCAATAATTCCTGATCTTCCTCCTCCAACTGCAGAAGCATATGACATTGCTAAATCTCTTGCTTTGCCTGATCCGTTTTGATGTACCGCAAATAAACAAGGTACTCCTCCACCTTTTTGAAATTCACTTCTCACTAAATGTCCCGGGCCTTTTGGTGCAACCATAAATACATCTAAATCTTTTCTTGCGTTTATTAAGTCATAATGAATGTTTAATCCATGTGCAAAAGCAATGGAAGTTCCCTCTCTAACTCTTTGTTCTATGTGATTTTTATAAATTGTTGCCTGAAGTTCGTCAGGAGTTAAAATCATAACTACATCTGCCCACTCTGCTGCATCAGATAAATTCATAACTTTTAATCCTTTTGACTCTGCTTTTGCTTTGCTAGCCGAGCCATCTCTAAGAGCGACCACAACTTCTTTAACTCCACTGTCTTTAAGATTAAGAGCATGTGCATGGCCTTGGCTACCATAACCAAAGATTGCTACCTTTTTATTTTTAATTAAATTTACGTCAGTATCTTTTTCATAAAACATTTTCATATTTTTTCTCCTTTAAATTTATTTA
>Ga0066867_10000425_pt1 | contig 20528 bp, 15 predicted proteins | sample ETN01SmetaG_4_FD_65606 | JGI IMG/M metagenome (GOLD analysis project Ga0066867, IMG submission 65606) | Marine microbial and viral communities from oxygen minimum zone, Eastern Pacific Ocean - ETNP2014F12-01SV261 | ecosystem: Environmental > Aquatic > Marine > Oceanic ... | reverse complement strand
AGCGCGGCGTCCATCGCCGTGACCTCGCCGTAAAAATGCACCGCACCGTCCGGCTGATCAGCGTACATTTTTTTGTATTTGTCCACGGCCACGTGCGGGCTGTGCGGATTGCCAAACCAGATCACCGCGAGGAAAGGCTGGTCGCGCCTGGCCGCCTTGGCAATCCAGTCCAGCGCCAGGGCGGTCGTGACGTGCGAGCTTTCGCCGTCGGTCTCGATCACTTTTCCGTTATGGCTGAAGAGCGGGCTGTTCTCGTAAAAGTTCGGGCTCGAAAACCAGTCGTCGAACCCGCTGTTGCCCGGGCTGGCCGCGCCATCGGCGCGCATCGAGCCGATGTGCCACTTGCCAAAATGCGCCGTCGTGTAGCCGGCCTTTTTCAACGTCTCGGCGACGGTGATCTCCTGCGGCCGTAGCGTGTAGCCCCATGCGAAGCAGCCGAAGCGGTTCGGGTGGCGCCCGGTCATCACGCTGCCGCGGGTCGGAGAGCAGACGGCCGCCGCCGCGTAAAAGCGATCGAAACGCAAACCGGTGCGCGCCATTTCATCCATCACCGGTGTCTTGAGCACGGGATGGCCGTTGTAGCCGGTGTCGCCCCAGCCCTGGTCGTCGGCCATGCAGAGGATGAAGTTCGGCCGCTCCGCCAGCGGCTTGGCCAACGCGACCGCCACGAACAAGATTAAAATGAAAGTGCGTTTCATGAGAAATTTCCCAACGCGGGCTCGGCGGAAAGACTTGCTGCCAAGCGGTAAATAGTCGAGCGCCGCTTTGGCCTTGCTTGGCCCGGCGCTTGGGCGGATGCTGTTGCCGTTCATTCCAACGATGAAAGCCAAACCATTCCCCTGCGTTGTCGCGCTTGGCTTCAGCCTCGCGCTTGGCCAGGCGGCTGATCCCATCCAGGACCGGGTGACCAAGGGGGTCGCCGCCGAACTGCCGTCGCTTGTCTCCCTGTACAAACATTTTCATGCCAACCCGGAGCTGTCGTTCATGGAGGCCGAGACGGCCAGACGCCTGGCCGCCGAGCTGCGCGAGGCCGGATTGGCGGTCACCATCGGGGTCGGCGGACACGGTCTCGTCGGCGTGCTCAAGAACGGCGACGGGCCGACGCTGCTCATTCGAGCCGACATGGATGGCTTGCCGGTGCAGGAGGAAACCGGCCTGCCGCACGCGAGCAAAAAACAGATGACCGACGACCTGGGCAACACCGTTTACACGATGCACGCCTGCGGGCACGACGTGCACATGACAAGCTTCGTCGGCACGGCGAGGCTGCTTGTCCAACTGCGTGACGCGTGGAGTGGCACGCTGGTGATGATCGGCCAGCCGGCGGAGGAGCGCGGTGCTGGTGCGCGTGCGATGTTGGCCGACGGTTTGTTCAAACGGTTCCCGGTGCCGGACCACTGCATCGGCCTGCACGTGGCGTCCGATCAGCCGGCTGGGACGATCGGCTACAACTCCGGCTACGTGTACGCCAACGTGGACTCGGTGGACATCACCGTGCGCGGGCAGGGTGGTCACGGTTCGCAGCCGCAGGCGTCGAAGGACCCGATCGTGCTCGCGTCGCAGATCGTCATCGCGCTGCAGACGATTGTCAGTCGCGAGGTGCATCCGCGCGAGCCGGCCGTCGTCACCGTCGGGTCGATCCACGGTGGCACCAAGCACAACATCATTCCCAACGAGGTGAAGCTGCAGCTGACCGTCCGCTCCTACACCGACAAGGTTCGCAACCAGATCCTTGCGGCGATCGAGCGGATCAGCCTTGGCACCGCGCAGGCGGCCGGAGTGCCTGAGGGTCGACTGCCGATCGTCAAGGTGAAGGACGAGTTCACACCGTCTAGCTACAATGATCCCGCCTTGACCAAGCGCGTTACTGACACGATTGCAGACTGGCTTGGTAGGGGGGTTCTCATCAAGCGGCAGCCGACAATGGGAGGCGAGGACTTCGGCATGTACGGTCGCACAGAGCACAAGATTCCGATCTTCATGTTTTCGCTGGGCACCGTGTCGTCCGATCTGATCAAGCGCTTCCGCGCCTCCGGCAAACCTCTGCCGATGGTACACTCCAGCATCTACGCGCCGGACATCGAGCCGAGCCTACGCACCGGCGTCACCACCACCACCGCCGCCGCTCTAGATTTGCTGGGCAAAAAGTAATGAGTTTTGAGTTGAACGCCTGATTTTGAGCAGGCAAAATCTCTTTGTTTTCACGGACTGACCAAGATCACGTACATGCACATCACATTTGACACAGCTGTAACGCAGCGTACAACGTTGAATGAGCGGTTACAGTCTTTCACCCAACAGATAGCCACTGGTAAGCGTGATATGGGTGGCATCAGGCTCGACTCAGCGAACTTTTCCATGGCTGCCAAAATCGACGCGCAGGTGCACCGGATGGATGCCGCGCTGAGCAACACTGGCAACGCAATGTCTATGTTGCAGACACAGGACGGGACGCTCCGCAGTGTCGGCAAGGCGATGAATCGCATGGGGGAACTTGCCATTCTGGCCCAGGATGTCACCAAGTCGGATTCAGATCGCGCGCTTTATGCCGAGGAATTTACCCAGTTGAAAACCATGGTCAGCGACTCGGCTGGAATGAAATTTAACGGTGTCGAGATGTTTGGCAGCCAAACCAAGGCGGTGACGGTTGACGAGGATGGAGGAACAACCGAGCTTCCGGCCATTGATCTGCAGGCTGATCCGTACGCTGCGGCGGTTGCAGACGAGGTTTCCATCGACACGCTGGACCACGCAGCGGCGGCGCTGGCAACGGTCAAGGAAGGCATGAGTCAAGTGTCCACTGACCGGGCCGAAGTCGGCGCGGCTCAGGCTAGCCTCGAGTCGGCGAGCGAGCAGTTGAGCGCCGCGCGCTCGTCGTTGACCTCTGCTGGCAGCCGGATTAGCGATGTGGACTATGCCCATACGGTTACCAAAAAATCAGCCTCGCAGGTGAAACTGCAGATGGCCACGGCCGTCCTCGCTCACAAGTCAGTCAATCCCGAGGCTGCGCTGTATCTGACGCTTTGAGCGTTAACTGAAAAAACAGCTTGCTCGCCAGCGTTGTGTGGCTAGGCTCTTCCCACTGTTTCCAACAAAAAAGGAACATTATCATGAAAAAAATAATCGCATTATTTGCAATGGCCGCTGCGGTGGTCGGAGTCCAGGCAGAAGAGCTCAACCTGAAGGTGGACGGAATGGTTTGCTCGATCGGTTGTGTCAGCAAGGTCAAAGAGAGCCTGAGCAAGGTCAAGGGTGTCGACATCAAGGGCACCAAGTTCGCTCTCGGTAAACAACTCGGCGCGGTGAAAGTCTCATTCTGCGAGAAAACCACTGATAAGAAAAAGATCCTGAATGCCATCAAGAAGGTCGGCTATAAGGTCGCCGTGGTGGCCAAGAAGAAATCCGACTGTGGGACGGATTGCGAAGCCAAGTGTGACGCCAAGGCCAAGAAAAAAGCCTGAATCAAAGTCGCTAATTTTGAGTCGGCGTTCCAAACTGGAGCGCCGATTTTTTTGTGCACTCCCATCTGGCCAGGCAAGCCGTTAATTGAGAACTTGAAACTTGAAACTTGAAACTTGAGAATCACCACCGCCTTTGGCCAAGCGAACCCTGATTATCCATGAGCATACTGTTGATCGCCCTGCTTTCCGGTGTCGGTTTTATCGTCGCCTACCACACGTACGGTCGATGGCTGGGTGGCAAGATCTTTCGCCTCTCTGCCGATGCCGTCTGCCCCAGTGAACGTCTCAGGGATGGCGTGGACTACGTGCCGACGAGCAAGTCGGTGGTCTTTGGCCATCACTTCACCTCAATTGCCGGCACCGGCCCGATTGTCGGCCCGGCGATCGCCATCATGTGGGGCTGGGTGCCGGCACTGTTGTGGGTGGTGCTGGGCTCGATTTTCATCGGCGCGGTGCACGACTTCGGCGCGCTGGTCGTCAGCCTCCGCAACAACGGCCAGACGGTTGGCGACATCGCCGGGCGCGTGCTCAACAAGCGCGTTCGATTGCTGTTCCTGTTTACTTTGTTCATGGCGCTGACGGTGGTGTTGGCAATCTTCGGGCTGGTCATCGCGGCTGTTTTCGACCTTTACCCCTCGGCCATCTTCCCGTGCCTCGTGCAGATTCCCATCGCCGTGGCCATCGGCGTGCTGCTGCATCGCAAGGGTGTTGACCTGCTCCTGCCCTCGCTCATTGCCCTGGGCATCATGTATCTCACCGTGATCTTTGGCGACTGGGGGCCGCTGCACTCGATCAACCACGCCCTGGGCGGCGACCCGTCAACGATCGACGGCATACCCACCTGGATGTGGGTCGTCGTCCTGCTCGGCTACTCCTACGTCGCCTCCGTCCTCCCCGTGTGGACCCTCCTCCAACCGCGCGATTATATCAATTCCCTCCAGCTTATCTCCGCCCTCGCCCTGATCGTCCTTGGGCTATTTGTTGCTGCGTTTGTTGGCTACACCCCTCCCGGCGGCACGGCGCAGGATCTTCAATTCGTCGCTCCGGCGTTCCAATGGCACCCTGAAGGGGCTCCAATGATTTTTCCGTTCCTATTCATCACTATTGCGTGCGGGGCGGTCAGCGGATTTCACTGCCTCGTCTCCAGCGGCACAAGCAGCAAGCAGTTGAAGTGTGAAACCGACGCCCATTTCGTCGGCTACGGTAGCATGCTCACCGAGGGTTTTCTCGCCACGTTGGTCATTCTTGCCTGCGGTGCCGGCCTTGGCCTTGGTCTGATGAAGGACGGAACGCTGCTCACTGGGGAGGCCGCCTGGCAGGCACAGTACGCCTCATGGAGTGACGCTGGATCGCTTGGGGCCAAGGTCGGCGCGTTCGTCAACGGCTCGGCAAATTTCCTGCAGGCGCTTGGCTTGTCCGCCGCCGTCGCCATCGCGCTCATGGGCGTGCTTGTCGCCTCCTTCGCTGGCACAACCCTCGACACTGCCTGCCGCCTGCAACGATACGTCATCCAGGAACTCGCCGCCACACTGGGTGGCAAGTTGGGGAAAGACGGCGCTCAATCCAGCGGACCGTTTGCCCTGCTTCAAAACAAACACGGCGCAACCATCTTCGCGGTAGTGGTCGCCACTGCCATGGCTGCGGTGCCGCCGGGTGGAGCCGAATGGAGCTTCGCCAACGCCGGCAAGGGCGGGCTCATCCTCTGGCCGCTCTTCGGTGCAACCAACCAACTGCTCGCCGGGCTGTCGTTTCTTGTCATCACGTTTTATCTTTGGCGGCGTGGTCGCACGATCTGGTTTCTCGCAATCCCGATGGTGTTCATGCTCATCATGCCGTTGTGGGCGATGTTGCATCAGCTTTTCGCCGCGCCTGGCTGGCTCGTGGCAGACAAGCCGGACTACCTCCTCGGCGGCATCGGGCTTGCCACCATCGCGCTGGAAATCTGGATGATCATCGAGGCGCTGCGTCTCTTCCCGAGGGCGAAGGGTGTGATCGAGGAAAACGCCCTCGACCGGCAGCCGGCGTGAACACAAAAGGGGAGTAATGAAGCGAATCGGTATCTTTGGCGGCTCGTTCGACCCGGTGCACTGCGCCCACGTGCTGGTGGCCCGGGCGGCGCTCGAGGAGCTGTCGCTCGACCGGCTGTTCATCGTCCCGGCCGCCCGCTCGCCGTTCAAGCCGGAGCGGCAGCCCGTGCCGGCCGAAGCTCGACTGCGATTGCTGCGACTGGCGTTTGCTGGCTGCATCGACTGCGAGATCGACCCGCAGGAAGTCGAGCGCGACGGCGTCTCGTACTCCATCGACACCATCCGCCACTACGCCGAACGCTTCCCTGGGGCCAAGCTGCATTATTTGATCGGCGCCGACCACGTGCCGACGCTGCCGCAATGGCGCGATGCCGACGATTTGGCCAAGCTGGCCGAATTCGTTGTCGTTCCGCGCCCCGGTCAGGCGGTCGCCGATTTCCCGGAGCCGTTCCGTGGCCAAGCGCTGCGCGGCTGGCCATTCGAGGTGTCGTCGTCCGCCATCCGCGAGCGTCTTAAGCTTGGCCAGGCGATCGACGGCCTGGTGCCAAGCGCCGTCGCTGAGTCGCTCCAAAACGACAATCCGTACACTTGACCGGCTTTGGCTCGTGTTGGGTTGCGTCATCCTCTAATTTGCCACTTCGCAATGTCGTTGCTGAAACGCTTTTTTTGTCACGGATCCGCGCTGGGTTTTCTGGCGCTTGGGCTTGGTCTGCAGGCGGCTGACTGGCCGCAGTACCTGGGGCCGGGGCGGGATGCGGTTTATCCGGGTGAAGCGCTGACGCGCGCCTGGAGCGATGGACCGAAGGTGTTGTGGCGCAAGAGGGACATCGGCGCAGGGATGAGCGGGGTCGTCGTGGCCAAGGGCCAGGTCGTCCTGTTTCACGAGGTGAACCGGTACGACACGATCGAATGCCTCGACGCCAGGACCGGCAAGCCGCTCTGGAAGAACAACTACGCCTCGAGCTTCGTTCCGGGCTACGGGAGCGCCGCGGGGCCGCGTGCGACCCCGTCGGTTGCCGGGGGCAGGGTGTACACGATGGGCGGGCAGGGCGTCGTGGTTTGCACCGACTTTGCGACCGGAAAAACAGTTTGGAAAGTGGATACGCGGAAATCGTACCGCGCATCCGACGGTTTTTTCGGGATGGCCTGCTCGCCGCTTGTCGAGGGCGGTGCGGTGTTGCTCAATATCGGCGGCGAGGCGGGGGCCGGGATCGTTGCGCTCAACAAAGACAACGGCAAGCTGCTCTGGAAGACGCTCGACGACGAGGCCAGTTACTCGTCCCCGGTGATGGCCACGCTGCAGGGCAAGCGCCGCGCGATGTTTTTCACCCGCACCGGTTTGGCAGTTGTGGATCCGGAGAACGGCGGAATCGATTTTCAATACCGGTGGCGCGCGCGGATTCACGCCTCGGTGAACGCCGCCGCGCCGCTGGTTGCCGGCGAGCGAATCTTTGTCACGTCCAGTTACAACACCGGAGCGCTCGTGGTGCAGGCGGGCGCCGGCGGCTACAAGACGGTTTGGTCGAACGACACGAGTCTCTCGAGCCAGTACGCGAGTGTGATGCACCGGGATGGTTTCCTGTACGGCACACACGGCCGAGCTGACGTGCCGCCGGTCCCGGTGCTGCGCTGCGTCGAACTAGCCACGGGAAAAGTGCGCTGGAGCGTGGATGGCTTCGGCGACTGCCTGATGCTGCTCTGCGGCGACCGGCTGCTGGCGCTGCTGGAGAGCGGCGAACTGGTGCTTGGCCAAGCAACCCCGGCCGGATGGCGGGAGATCAGCCGCGCCCAGGTCGTTGGCTCCGGCACGCGCAGCCAACCGGCCCTGGCCAACGGCCGGCTTTATGTCCGCGACCGCAACCAGCTCGTTTGTCTCGTGGTGCCGTGAGCCAAGCGCTTGGCCAAGCGCGGGGCGGAGTCAGGCCCAGTCGCCGGCGAGGGAGACCAGTTTTGTAATCTCGGCAGCGGGGCCGGTGACGATGAGGATCGTGCCGGGGTCAAGCTCGGTCTTCGGGGCCGGCCGGATGATGAACGATTCCTGCCCTGGTTTGCGGATGGCCAGGACACGAAGGCCGGTGCGGGCAAACAGGTCGGCCTTGGCCAGGCTCATGCCGGCCAACTCGGTGCCATCGCTGACGGCTACCGCCTCAAAACGCACCGCACCACTCGAGGCCAGCATCCGATCCAGCACCGTGGCGGCGGTTGGGCGTAGTAGCTCCGAGGCCATTCGGCGGCCCCCGATTTTCGCGGGGCAGAGGGTCTCAGCCCCGGCCCGTTGCAGGCGCAGATGATCGGCATCATCGGTCACCACGCTCAGCACCCTGATGGAGGGGTTGGCCTGCATGGCGGTCACCACGACGACCAGATTGTCGCGGTCGGATGCAAGGATGGTCGCCAGGCCCCGGGCTCCACGGATGTTCGCTTTCGCGAGGGCATCGGGGGAATAAGGTTCATCCTCGATCACCTGCACCTCGGGCAGGGCGCTGCGGAACTCGTCAAGGGCCTCGGTGTCGTTGTCGATGCAGACGCAGGTTCGTCTTGTGGCAAATAACTCTGCCGCGATGGTTCGCCCAACTCCTCCGGCACCGCAGATGATGAAATGGCCATGCAGTTCCAAGCCGGCATCCGCCGGTGCACCATCGACTGCGGTGGCCGTGTCTGCCGGTTGCCCTAGCTGTTGTTCAGGCACCGTTTCATGGGCCGGGCTTGCGGGAGACACGGCGATGGCTTGGGAGAGCTGGCTGATGGTCTCCTGGGTGCCGAGCATGATCAGTTCATCATTCTCAAGGAGAAGTGCGTCGTTCGCCGGATTGAAGGTATAGATTTCACCCCGGCGAAATGCCACGATCACCACCCCGTCGATTTCATCCATCGGCAGACTTTCCAAGGTGCGCCCGGCATCTTTTTCTTGGAGGTGAATCCCGGAAATAACCAGGTCCTGTGCGTCATCGTGGCCAAGGATGATCTCGAGGAATTCAACCATGGTCGGCCGGATCAACTCGCTGGCAATCCGAAGCCCGATGAGTTTGGCCGTGTTCACGACGGAGTCCGCCCCGGCATATTGAAGTTGACGATTCGACTGTTCCCTGACGCAACGACTGACGATCCGGACGCTCGGCGAGAGTTGGCGTGCGGTGACGGTTGTTACAAGGTTCGCCCGGTCATCCGACATCACGGACACCACGCCCCGGGCCCGGTCGACTGCTGCAGCTTCGAGTGACTTGACATCGGTCGCGTCCCGGTTAAGGCATGCGATCGTGGGGTGTTTCTGCCGGAGTTCGCGAATCACCTCGTCGTCCAGGTCGATGACGACGCAGTTCACTCCCTCCTTTTGTGCCTGCTCCAAGACCGTGCGCCCGTTGCCGCCGCCGCCGCACAGGATCATGTGGTTGGTAAAACGCTTGATTTGCTTTTGTGCCCGATTGGCTGCGGCAATTTCCTGATACTGGCCCTCGACGAAGAACGAGGTCACTTGAGCGATGACATAGAGGAAAAAGGTAATCCCGATGATCGCAACCAAGGTGGTCAAAGTCCGCGTCCATGGTGTGAAGTCGGCGAACAACTCCTCGCTTGCTTTGTCGTAGCCCTCCTCGCTGGTGTGAGCGTCGGTGCTGCTCTCCCACCGGTAACGACCGTTGGCATCGCGGTAGACGACGCACTGCTCGGTGCCGAGCAGGTCGGTGTAGCCGATGGTGGTCAGGGTGATCGCGGAAAAGTAGAGGCACTCGGTGAACTCCCACTGGTCGTCGGAGAGGCTCCCAAGTTTCTTGCCGTAGCCGGCGTTCATGCCGCACAGGCAACCGGTCACGTAAAACAGTGCGGTGGTACCCAGCAACACCAGTGCTCCCAGCTTGAACGCTGTTCGGCCCCGGTTGGCCAGCGAACCGGTTTGTGACTGGCTCATTTAACTCTCTGAACGAATCCAGACCCTGGCTCCCTCCGGGAAGCTGGCTTTTCGGGCGTTGAGCCGTGTGATGGCTTTTACTGGTCCGTCGGCGCCCGGCACAGTGGCGGTGCCAGAGAGGAGAATGGCCACCTTGCCGTAGAGGTTGAGCGACTCACCCGTTGCAGGGGAGGCGACCTCGCCTCCGCTGAGCCAACGGCGGAATTCCCACTGCGAAAGGTTGAGGTACGGTTCCTGACTCTTGAGCAGGTTCTCCGTGAAACGCCGGCCGGCGGTTTCCCACAAGCCCTTGGCCAAGGCCGGAGATTCCTCCATCGCCTCGTTCATTTCCGTGGAACCCATCCAGAGGGCGGTCACCGTCGTGTCGGCGATCACGTCGGCCGTGCGCGGCACACCGGCCAGCACGGCCATCTCACCGATCACGCTGCCCCGGCCAAGGATGTCCACGACCATGTCCACGATGGAGATCTTCACGCTGCCCCGGGTGATGAGGATCATCCCATCCCCCCGGTCGCCCTGTTCCATGATCATGTCGCCGGGCTGATAGGTGCGCTCGTCGGACAGCTCGATGATCTTGGTGATGTTGTCCTCCGACAAGCCCTTGAGCCAGGTGACCTCGCGCAACACTTCCTCCGGTTCCGGCAGGCGCAGGATCAGCGGGCGATCCATGATGTCCTTCATCCGGCCCTCGACATCGACGATCATCTGGTCGGCCTCGTCCAGTTCGATCGTGCCGGCGGCCTTCAGCTTCTTGACTGTGTTGCGTTCGTGGTTGAGCACCGACCGGGCAGCGTCCTTGGTCTCGATGCCGACAATCAGTTCCGGGTAGTTCTCGCGCATGTCGCGCAGGAAATTCAGGCCGCGCAGGCGGTTCTGCATGATTTCCCCCTTCAGCTGCTTGGCCTTTTCGTCTGCCGCCTCCTTTCCGATATCCCCTTCGGTGTTGGCCACCAGGCTGTCGACAAGCTTGGCCACCTCCTCCTGGGCGATGACAAACGACTTGGCCGACTCATAGGTCGTGGCCAGTCGATCCATGAACATCCTCCTGAAAACCGGCAACCCCTTGAGAGATTCCATCCAGTTGGGCACCTGCCAGATATTGTCGAGATAGTCCCGGTCGCTCAACGGCACCCTGCCGCCCTCGTCAAGCAGTTCCTTGATATTGTTGTAAAGCTGGTTGACGCCGGCCGCGCCGAGCAGGCCTTCGCGGTTTTGTTTCCAGTAGTTGCTCGATTCCTTCTCAAGGATGCGTCGGCGCGTCTCGGCCACCGTGTCGATCGCGTCCGGGTCGCCCTCGACGTCGGTGATGACGATCGGCTCCGGCAGGAACTCGCGCACACGACTCCAGTTCGCGCCGCCGAGGAACGAGTCCGACTTGAGGACGTCCATTTCGTTTTCGCAATTCTTCACGATGCTGGCCGAGGTAGCTGTCATCATCTTGGCCTTGACCGCAGGGACGCGTGTTAGGCCAAGCTTGTTGACGATGGCCTTTATCGTTGTGGCATTGACCAGCAGGGTCAGCAGCACAATGCCGGAAATCAGGAAGAGGAACTGGTCGCGAATCCGCTTGGAGATTCCGATCAGATTGGCCTCGATCACGGCCCCGGAGCCGCTGCCCTCGATCACGATTTTGCCTTTGGTCAAGCTATCGCGTTTAATCGCAAGCTCCTTCGAGTTTTCGTCGAACGGTTCTACGTAGGCACCGCCGATGGCCAAGCTGGCGATGGCAGCACCCTCGTGATTCTCGGCGTGCTCGCCCTCTTGACTTTCTCCATGGGAATCGTCGTGTTTTTCGCCGTGGTCCGCTGCTGCCAACGTGAGCGTAACAGATTCGAGCGGCTCCCGTTTGCCGTTCTCATCCTCAAAAAAGACCTTCGAATCCGCGGTGTAGCCGTGGCCACCGTCCTTGACAGTAAACTCCAACTCGGGCGCATAGCCATAAACCACCAGCGCCAAGGCCAAGCCGATTGCTCCGCGCAACGCCCCCCACCAAACCACCACCGCGTCTTTCTTTGGCAGCCCGTAGCCGGTTTTGCGCATGATCGGGTACAGGGCTAAGATATTCACGACTCGCACCACGTGTATAGCCAGGTAAACCAGACCTAGAACGAGAAAATCAACCAGCTGCGCCTCAACCTTGAGCGCAATGACCACGCCGACCACGATGAAGATGACCACGTTGGCCACGAAAGCAGCGAATTCCCAGAACTCGTGCATGAAGTGCTGCACTTCCGGGCTGATTCGCGTGCGGCCGATCCCGGCCCAGACCAGGCCCAGGGCCACAAGCCCAAGCACGCCGGACATACCAAAGATATGTTCGCACAAATAAAAAGCCAGATACGCCGTCATTAACATCACCGAGGTCTCTACCAGAGGATCGTTGAATACCCGCTTGACCCACGCCACACCCACGAGGCCTATAACAATGCCAAGCGCAGCTCCGCCCAGTCCTATGTAAAAAAATCCTTTTACAGCGCCAAACGCAGTGAACACGCCTAAACCGGTGACCGCACCTATTAGCAGCAGAAATGCTACGATTGCTGTGCCATCGTTGAGCAGAGACTCCCCCTCAATCAGTGTGCCGAGTTTCTTGCTTGCGCCCAGCTCCTTTAGCAAGGCAACCACAGCTACTGGGTCGGTGGCACTGACCACGGCACCAAACAACATCGCCAGATACAGCCCCAGATTTCCAGTGGGGACATTCCAATCGGCTAGGCCCAATCCAAAAGAGTAAATCCCTATGATACAAAAGCCGGTCATGACTGTGGCTGAGACAATTCCCGGTCCAGCCATGTAAAACGCGTTCCAGAATGATTTTTTGAAGACATGCACATCCAGCGCATACGCCGCCTCGAAAATTAGTATCGGAAGAAAAACATAAAGGATTAGGTGCGGATCCAGGTTAGCCCCCCATTCAATCGAGCCGCGCAGGGCATCCAGCAGCTTGGAGAGAAAACCTTCATGCCCCGCGCCGTGCCCTGACCCCGCATGACCGCCAACTCCGAACAGGCCTTCACGATGAGCAAACCCAAGCCCCAGGCCGATCAGCATGAGTACCACCGTGAACGGCAGGGGAACCTTCTGCAAAAAGTGGTTTGCCGCCGCACCAATGATCAGAGCCAATATCAGAAAAAACAGTCCGTAGAGGTATCCGTGGTCTCCGCCGGAAGCCAAAATGGGGTTGATAACGATTGATGGGTTCATAGGAAAGACTTGGCGTTACAGTAACGAGCCTATTCTGGCAAGTGATTTGTGGCTGGGAAAAGCAGCGCTTGGCCAAGCGGGGGCAGGATTCAGGCGGTGATTCCCTGCGCCCTGGCCAAGCCGGAAAACACCCCCCCCTTGGCCAACATTTCATCGAAACCGCCCTCCTCGATGATTCCGCCTCGGCTCAGGACGATGATCCGGTCCATCGAGCGCAGGGTGGAGAGTCGGTGTGCCACGCACAGCACGGTGCGGTTTTTGCTCAGCCGGTCGATGGCGGCTTGCACCTCGCCCTCGGCCTTGGAGTCGAGCGCGGCGGTGGCCTCGTCCAGCACCAGAATCGGCGCGTCCCGGACAAACGCCCGTGCAATGGCCAGGCGCTGCCGTTGGCCGCCGGAGAGCGTCACGCCGCGCTCGCCGATACGGGTGTCGTATCCCTCCGGCAGCGCAGTGATGAACTCGTGCGCGTGCGCGTGCCGTGCCGCAGCCTCGACCTGCTCGCGGGTGCAGTCCGTCTGGCCAAGCGCGATGTTCTCCGCCACCGTCAGGTCGAACAACACCACCTCCTGGCTGACCAGCGCCATCTGCTCGCGAAATCCCTTGATGCTCAAGTCGCGCAGGTCGTGCCCGTCCAGCCTGACGGCGCCCGAGTCGGGATCGTGAAATCGGAACAGAAGGTTGATGAGGGTGCTCTTGCCGGAACCGCTCTCGCCGACGATGCCCAGCTTGGTGCCCTTCGGGATGGAAAGGACGAGCTGGCTCAACACCGGCTCGTCCTCGTATGCAAACGAGATGCCATCGAACTCAATGCCCTGCGCGAATCCGGTTACCGGCCTGGCATCGGTGCGATCTAGGATGTCCGGCTTTTCGTCAAGGATATCCATCAACCGGTGGACACCGACGCTGGCCTCTTCGATTCGCACGTGCCAGCGGGCCAGTTTCCGGATGGGTGTGTAGAACATTATCACCCCGGTGAAAAACACCACCAGGTCCGGAATGCTTCGCGCCGTGTGAACGACATATAAGATCAACGCGCCAATGCCGATCATCGATATCGTCTCAACCAGCGGACCGACGATCTCCCGAGAACGCACTGTTTTCATTGTCTGGCGGATAAGCTGCTGGGACAACTCCCGGAACCGGTCGACTCGGGCGTTTTCGAGCCCGAACGCCTTGATGACGCGCATGCCGGAGAACATTTCCACCGCCAGGCTAGACTGGTCGATGTTGGCGGCGACTCGTTTACCCGTTGCCTTGCGGGCCTTTTTGCCGAAATGAACGATGGGGATGATGCAGATGGGGAATAACACAAGTATGCTTAAGGTCAACTGCCAGTCAATCAGGCAAAGGCCGGTGAACACACTTACGATAGCCACCGGTTCTGCCACAAGGTGTCCCACACCGGAGGCCAGGCAGGATTGCAACAACAACGCATCGCCGTTGATGCGAGTGATGAGGTCGCCGGTGGAGGAGCGGTTGAAAAAGGGAATGGACAATCGACTCAGATTTCGGAAGACCGTGACACGTAGGTCGTTGACAACACGTTCACTGGCCCAGGCCAGGCAGTATGCGCCGAGGAATTTCGAGGAACCCCGCAAGCCGACTAGCAACGGGAATACAAGCAGCCCGCCAATGATCTGTTTCGTCGTCAGCTCGACGCCCATCATCGGCAGCCACGGACCGAGTGTGTCGAGAATATTGGACTGGATCGAGGCAGCGGTCTCTGTGAACCAGTTGCCGGCCGTCTGAGCCGTTGTAGCCGTGGCGATATCCGGGGGCAACACATCCGGGGGCACCAGGCGGTCGAGCATGGTCTTGGTTGCCCACAGCACCAGCCCGTTCGACGCTCCGAAGAGAATCCCGAAAAAGACGCCGGCAACAATCCGGCCCCAGTACGGTTTCACATAGGGCGCCACGAAGGCGAAGATCTGCCTTAATTTGTGCATGTCGCGATTCCGGTCGCGAGTTTTCAGGGCCCGCGTTGGGCGGCGTTTCGTTTTAGCCGGGCCGGCAGCAGGTTATTTGCCCAGGGCCAGCCGGTTGGCCAGGCGCTCGGGCAGGCCGGCTTCCAAAATCTTGGCCTGCGTTTTCTCGAAATCATACTCCAGCCGGCGCAACTCGATTGTCCCGGCCTTGAGGTCGTAGATGGTGTATGCGGCGTGGGGATCACCGTCGCGGGGCTGGCCCACGCTGCCGACGTTGATGAAATATTTTTTGCCCTTCTCGACCGTCAACTTGTCGTACTTGCCGCCGGTAACGGAGTTGTTCTCGCGGACAAAAGCCAGCGGCACATGGGTGTGGCCGAAAAAGCAGACGCCCGTGTTCTGGTAGGTGAAGCTGGCCGCCGCGTCGAGTTTGCTCATCACGTAGCCCCAGCGCTTGGGGGCATCGAGCGTGGCATGCACGATGGTGAAGTTGGCTATCATGCGCAGGTACTTCAGCCGCTGGAGCCAGTCGCACTCCTCGTCGCTCAACTGCTCCCGTGTCCATTGGATGGCATGGCCGGCGTGCGGGTTGAACCCGCTCAAGTCGGTGTCGAGGGCACAATACTCGTCATGGTTGCCCATGATGCACGGCATCTCCATGTCGCGCACAATCTTCATGCACTCACGCGGATTCGGGTTGTAGCCGACCACATCCCCAAGGCACACGTGGTGCGTACAGTTGTTCTTTTTCGCATCCTCAAGCACCACCTCGAACGCTTCGAGGTTGGCGTGGATGTCTGCTATCAAGGCATACTTCATTCAGTCGAGCCGAAATCACCCTGTGATTTCAAAGCCTCTAAAATTATCCTGACTCTCAGCAAATTCGATTTCCTCGTCCCGGATGTTACGGCGCAGGCCCGAGTCCCGAACCGCCTGCAGGAACGCTTCCAGCTCCGTCCGCTCTCCCTCGGCGACCATTTCCACCCGGCCATCAGGCAGATTCCGTATGATGCCGAGAACGTCGTACCCGGGAACCAGGGACTTCACTGTGTATCGGAACCCCACTCCCTGCACCCGCCCCGAGTAGTGTACATGGACTCGAACCAGACTCATATTCGGAGGAGCCGGACCGGCGTGGCTCCGGCCAGCGCATCGGTTCATTGCCGTCGAGGCGCATCACCCGCACATCAGGGCCGGAGATGAAGCCACAAACACCCCGGCCCGGCAATCCTTTTGTGAGTTTTTTATGCCCGTGGCACCCCGCTTGGCCAAGCCGAATATCACGCTCAATCCCGCATGATCCAGCCGCCCCCCACCACGAGGTCGTCCTGATAGAAGACGCACGCCTGGCCCGGCGTGACCGCCCGCTGTGGCTCCCGCAGCTTCACCGTCGCCAAGCCGTTTTCGTCGGGAATCACCGTTGCCTCGGCACCGGGATGGTTGTACCGGATCGCTGCCGCCGCCTCGATCGGCTTGGCCAGGCGCTCGAACGCGATCCAGTTGCAACGCTCAATCCGGAATTCGTCCCGCAGCAGCAACCCCTCCTCGCCGACCACCACCCGGTTGTTTTCCGGATCCAGCTCGACCACGTACATCGGCGTCGGTGACGAGAGGCCCAGGCCCTTGCGCTGGCCGATGGTGTAAAACTCGATTCCCTCATGATGCCCCAGCACCCGGCCCCGGGTATCCACAATCTCGCCCCGGTGCTCCTCCACCAATCCCGCCGATGTCAGGAATTTCTTGTAGTCCTTGTCCGGCACAAAACAAATCTCCTGGCTCTCCTGCTTCTCCGCCGTCTTGAGGCTTACGCACCGGGCGACCTCGCGTGTCTCGCTTTTCTGCAGGTTGCCCAGCGGGAACATCATGTGCGCGAGCTGCTCCTGGCCAAGCGAGAACAGGAAGTACGTCTGGTCCTTCCGCGCGTCCCGGCCCCGCAGCATCACCGTCCGCCCGTTGCGCTGCTCGAGCCGGGCGTAATGCCCGGTGGCCACGTACTTCGCCCCGAGCTTTCGCGCGCGAGTGATCAGGTTGCCGAACTTGAGCTTCTCATTGCACATCACGCACGGGTTCGGCGTGCGGCCGGCCTTGTACTCCGCCGCGAAGTAGTCAATCACGTCCCGCTGAAACTCCTCCGATTCATCGATGAGGTAATAAGGAATGTCGAGTTTGTCGGCGACCGAGCGGGCGTCCATTACTGCCTGCGGCCCGCAGCACTTGTCTTCGGCCCGGGCCGCGCAGTCCTGCGGCCAGACCTTCAGCGTGATGCCTATTACGTCGTACCCCTCATCGACCAGCAGCGAGGCCGCCGCGGAGGAGTCCACCCCGCCGCTCAAACCGACGATCACGCGTGTCCGGTTGTTGTCAGACATCAATGAAATACCCCGCTCGGTCAAGAGCGGGTCACTTGGCAATCATGCCGCTTTCGCGGGCAAAATTGAACAGCCCGCCGGCGTCGATTACCGGACGCACCTCGCCCAGCGGCTTGATCGCATGCTCCATGCCGGTGGACTTGACCGAGACGGTTCCCGCATCGAGGTCGACCCTCACCTCGTCGTCGGTGGTGAGAACCTCGCAGAGCCGGTCCGTGATGTCGCACGGATACAGCTCGCCGGTGGCCACGCAGTTGCGGAAAAAGATCCGCGCAAAACTCTCGGCTAAAACTAGCTTGCACCCGGCCGAACCAAGCGCGATCGGCGCATGCTCCCGGGAGCTGCCGCAGCCAAAGTTCCGGCCGGCGACCACGATCGGGTAGTTCGAGTCCAGTTCGCCCTCATTCACGTAACGCATGGGGTACAGCGGCTCCGGCAGCCCGATCATCGCAAAGCTACCGAGTTTATCGTACTCCTCCGGGATCGTCGGGACCAGGTTCAGGTACTGGGCCGGGATGATCTGGTCGGTGTCGATGTTGTCCCGCACCACGAAAACCGGCCCCTCAATGACACTACTCATGGCCGGCATTGGGATACAGAAATGGGCGGTTTTCAATTCAAAACGGAACGGACTCGTACTGCCCGCCGGCAAACCGCCGGTGGTGCGTGAAGCCACTGCGCTTGGCCAGGGCGATCGCCTGGTCGAACTCCTCTCCGACACGGCCCGGCCTGTGGGCGTCCGAGCCGAACGTCAGCCCCACCCCAATCTCTGCCGCCATCTCCAGCAGCGCCAGTGCCGGGAATATCTCGCCGCACGGTTTGTTCAGGCCGTTGGTGTTGATCTCGATCGCGATGTCCTGACGCTTCGCCTCCTTCAGAAACGGACGCCACACCGCCGAACAGTCGCCGCTTGGCCGGTCGCCGAAAACCTTGATCAAATCACAGTGGCCGATGATGTCGAACACACCCAGAGCGGTCGACTGCGTCAGGATGTCGAAATACTCCTCCCAAGCCGCATCGACATCCCTCCCTTTCCAGGAATCCCGTTTGTCTGGGTGATCAAAACTCCACTTCCCTCCAAGATAATGCACTGAACCAATCAAATAATCCCATTTATAGCGCTTGGCCAAGTTGTGAATCCAATCCTCGTAACCCGGCACAAAGTCGATTTCCAGGCTCTTTCGGACGGTGATTGTGGGATTTTCGGCGGCGGCGCGGTCGATTTTTTCGATGTACAGGTCCAAATCCTTCTCGAGCATCCGCCAGTCGTCGTAATCGTCGCCCGGCATCGGCGCATGCTCGGTGAATCCGATCTCGGTCAGGCCAACGCGTGCCGCCTGGGCGGCGTATTCGGTCGGCTCGCCCTCCGCATGGCCGCAGAGCGGTGTGTGCATGTGATAATCCGGCGGAAATCCCACGGACACAAATTAGGGAAGATTGAGCACTTGGCCAAGCTCTTGGCTAAAGTTTGGGCTACAATACCCAGCCTTTGCGGTACTCGCTGTGGATGAATCGGTTGGCCTCGGGCACATTCTTGACCTGCATTTTTTTGGCGTCCCACTCGATCTTTTTGCCGGAGCGCAATGCAACCAGGCCAAGCAGCATCGCCTCGGTCATAGGCCCGGCATAGTCGAAGTTGGACCACGCCGGCTTGGCGCCCTTGCAGGCGTCGATCCACTCGAGGTAATGGTGCCGGTTGAAGTCGGTCGGTTTCTCGATTGTCTCTGGCACATTTTTGAAGTCCGCCTCGGTCGCGCCGGAGAGAAACCTGCCTTTGCCCCAGTACATCGGAATGTACAGTGAGTCCTTGCTGCCGATGAGAATCGAGCCGTTGCCGGGCAGTTCCTTCTGCCTGGCCAGGGCCGGATTTGGTTTTTTGCTGCCGTCGTACCAGACAACCTTCACCGGCTTGCGCTTGCCCTGTTGTGGAAAGTGATACGTGATGATCGACCATTTCGGTGCGGTTTCATCATTGATGCCGGATGACACGGCCTCGAGCGTCTTGGGGTCGCGCAGGTTGAGCGCCCAATAGGCCAGGTCAGAGTTGTGGCAGCCCATGTCGCCGACGGCCCCGGTGCCGAAATCCCAAAAACCGCGCCACTTGAACGGATGATACGCCGGGTGGTACGGGCGCTCGGGAGCCGGGCCAAGCCACAGATCCCAGTTCACATTATTCGGTACTGGCGGCGAGCCGCTGGGCCGGCCGATGCCCTGCGGCCAGATCGGCCGGTCAGTCCAGATGTGCACCTCGTTCACGTCGCCGAGCACGCCGGCCTGAATTAACTCGACGTAGCGTCGCGAGTCGGGATTTGAGTGCCCCTGGTTACCCATCTGTGTAGCGACCTTGTGTTTGCGGGCGAGCTTGGTCAGCACGCGCGCCTCGAAGACGGAATGCGTCAGAGGCTTTTGGCAGTAGACATGTTTGCCAAGGCGGATGGCCATCGCCGCGGCCGTGGCGTGGGTGTGGTCGGGAGTGGAGACGGTCACGGCGTCGATGCGCTTGGCCTCCTTTTCCAGCATCTGCCGGAAGTCGGCATACTTGGCCGCCTTCGCGTGGCGGTTGAACATGTGCGCCGCACGGCCGGAATCGATGTCGCAAAGTGCCACGATGTTCTGGCTTTCGCAGCCGTCGATGTCGACCTGTCCCTTGCCGCCGGAACCGATCGCCGCAATGTTAAGCCGTTCGTTTGCGCCGAACACACGGCGCGGCACCACCATCGGGAAGACGACCGCGCCGGTGGCAGCCACAGTGGTCTTCAGAAAATCTCTGCGCCGAATGGGGGAAACTTGTGGAGTTGTCATAAGCCAATAGGGTAACGGCATCCTCACCTCCCGCCGCCCCGGCCGTCAAGCCAAGCGCTTGGGCAAGCTGGGAAAAACCGCGAATACACGCCGATGAACGCGAAGAAAAGTGAGCGGTTAGAATATCGAATGTCGAACTAGGAATATAGAAATCCAAAGTGGAAGGAGAGAAAACGCGCTAGCGTCTTGGAGTGCGGCTCTCCGCACCGCTTTGGAAGGCAACTAAAAAAACATCAGTTAAAGGCCGAGCACTAAAGAAAAAGACGATTTATTTATTGCGCTTGGCCAAGCGCCTGATTGACCGCCTCGACGCAGCGGGTGCAGAGGGTGGCGTGATCGTCGTGTGAGCCGACGGTGGGTTCCCAGCGCCAGCAGCGTTCGCATTTTTCGCCGTCAGCGTTGGTTACGGTGGCCTGCAATGCCTCGCCTTCCCCCGCCTCGAGCTTAAGTTGCGAGACGTTGATGAGTTCGCGCAAATCCTCTTGGTGCGCTTGGCTAATCTCGAGTTCGCGGCCGGTGCCGGTGAGGGTGACGCGGGCCTCGAGGCTTTTGCCGATCTGCTTGGCTTGGCGGGCTTCCTCGAGCATCGGCAGGGTGCGTTCGCGGATGGCGAACATCGTCTCCCAGTTGGCTGATTCCTCGGCGGTGATACTGAACTCAAACGGCTTCCAGTCTGCCAGGTGCACACTTGCAGAGTCGAGGTGGGGAATGGCTTCCCACGCCTCGTCTGAAGTGAACACGAGCATCGGCGAGAGCATCCTGGCGAAGCCCTGCACGAGCCGGTAAAGCGTTGTTTGCGTCGAGCGGCGACGCGGGGAGTTGGCGGGTGATGTGTA